>JAAUXT010044047.1_pt1 | contig 19010 bp, 9 predicted proteins | sample 7278171 | NCBI WGS metagenome assembly JAAUXT01 (sample SAMN14350112, study PRJNA611818) | marine sediment metagenome | isolation source: surface marine sediment (1.8m) | place: French Polynesia: Moorea | collected 2018-08 | reverse complement strand
CGCTGTTACCATAACACAAACCTCTTAGTTGTTTCCATGCAAATCTTCCAATGGTACAATGATTTGATTATTTCTTGCAATTTATCGAGCCCACCCCTGGCTTGGGGACATCAGCATTTCCCCATCCCCCCCCCCCCCCCCCCTGGACACGACTGAAATGGTCATATCGCAGCTTCCAATCAAGATAGAGCCTGTTGCTCAAGTCAAAATAGCATTTTCAGAATTTGTATACCACACTGAATTGAAACAGGGCTCACTGCTAAAATTTATCCAAAATACCAAATTGGTCTCCGTAGCAGCCACCTTCCTCCTAAGCAACCAGGTGAAAATTGCTGCACCTCTGCTTCCAATCAAGATGGAGCCTTGTTGTTTGGTTCATATGAAAAGTCTTTGAATGCACTTTCAGGATTTTACAATTTGGTAGCTATGGTAACATTTCTCTGGCAACTATGAGTGCAAAAAGTCAAAAAATTCAATAATAGGTTGTTATTCAGGACAAAATTGGATTTTGAGTGTTTCTTGCTTGTTTGATTGACTGCAAAAACAAATGGCGTGGGGACATCACACCTGCCATTGCCTCAAGCACTGCTTCTCTTGTTGTCCTTTTATACTTTTCCACTGAGACATGGGAAAAGCAAAGGAGATTTGTGCTATTTTTTCAACATTTCAACATTCTGATAATACTGATGAGTCCAATGAAGATTGAGTTGTCTAATATTGTGATGTATCACTTTCCTGCACCAAATACAAGCCCTGTCAGACTTTTCCATCCAACTAGAGGTGTTCATCATTCTCTTTGAGCACCTATGTCCCAAAAGATATTTTCCATCACAGAACAAATAGTTAAAGAGCTGCAGAGATCATTTTGACTTCTCCTAGTAGGTTTTCAAAGATATGTTTGAATCTGAAGAGAAAACAGCATGTTAGTCTATTTCATATTGGTGAAAATTCCACCTGAAGTTTCCATATGTTACACCATGAAATAGCTTTTGTTGTGTGGTTACCATAGCAACCAATCACTGCTTCTAAAATTTAGCCCCAACAATGGTCGACATGCTCTCAACATACATCCTTCAGCAAAATTTAACCATTTCTGATCTACAAAGCCATTTGTTCAACCAGACCCCAATTTCACCATGTCAACCATATTGGTATTTTGGCCATAAAAACCCACAAAATCAAAAATTCATTCTTTTGACACTTTGGGCATAAATCACAGCCCAAAAGTGAACAAAAAGGAAAAAAAAAAAAAAAAACACAACCAAAATTGAACAAGCAGAACACTTCCAAACTTGTGTTCATGCATGTTGCCTTTTGATGCCTTTTGGTGATTTTTCACCACCATACATTATTCAATGGTTCGGTTCAAATCACCCAAAAACAGCAACAAACAATGCATGTGAAGACCTTCACTGTCAAGTCATCTGTGCCTGCCTTCGAAAAGGAATGAGTTGATCCAGATTCATGCGAAAAGTAGAAGATAATTCAATCCATTCCACCTTAAAAACCATGGAATGAATTGAACAGGCTGTGTTTCTGTTTTGCAGAGGCATTAAAGTTCCTGGAATACCTGTGTATGCTGAAGGAAGACACTGTCTACCAGAATTCACTAATCACTGTTCATTCTTTGCCCAACATTGTTGTTTGTTGCTCAGAATTTCGCAGGATAGCATGATGCCACCTCCAATCACACACACACACATTGGGAGCAGATTTATGCTGATCTGTGTACATTTGTTTCACAAAGTACTTTGATGAGAGTTGTTTCATGATGACGTAATTTTTCGGATGGAAGTTGAAGCAAACACGATAGGGTTCACAATTGAATTGATAGGAGAAACAATTACAACTGTCCAGACAATCAGTTCTTCTGGATAGTTATGAAGAAACAAAGCACATAAATATATCACACCAGATGGAACCAAACAAAGAAAATTGGAAGTTGCCAAAGCAACAAGCTGAACAACACTTGATGACAGAGACTGTTTCTTAGATTTGCTCTTCTCTGTCGCCTGTATGGATTTCATCAGTTGACGGATCAGAAGACTATACATAACACAGATTGAAATTGCTGCAAACAACTGCAGAAGAACAACAAACCAGCACAGACCTACAATGAAAACCACTTTATTGGTTTGATCAAGGAAAGCAGAGCAGATATCAGATGGCACAAGTCCGTACATTGTCCACAGCAAAGATATCATGCCTGTTGTCAAAAGCATAACAGCAACTGTTGCGATTGAAATACACTTTTGAACAAATTTAGTTTCCTTGAAAGATGAATCAAAAGGATAAACCACAACCATCAGTTGAGACAAAGACAGAAAGCTGAGAGAAAAGGGAGACAACAGGTTGAAGCTGAAGACAATGGCATAGGCAGAAAAACATAATGGGCTGGATTTCCATTGAAAATCCTGAAGCATTAATTTGTTTCTGTAAAACAGGTCAGCCCCCCACAAAATTACAATGAAAGTGCCATGCATGATGTGGAAAAAATTAATGGCAACCACTGTTGTGCCATACGCAGCAGTTTTGTCTTTGCCTCTTGTGTATGACCACCTTTGTAGAGCAGATGTCACCAGGTTTGCAATTACAATTATTGCTGAGATAGAATATGCAACAATTTTGATTGGGATGTTGATCAATATCTCATGACAGCTATTGTACCCTGTGTCCCCCTGTCCAGCACAAATGGTTTCAACTCCTAATAAGCAGCATATGGTTTGATTATCAGTAAAAACAATGTCCAAACGAACATCTCTGAAAACATAATCAGATAAATAAATGAAGGAATTGTTGGAAATATTAATGATTGATAAAGCGGATAAATCACGGAACATGTCCAGAGCCACTGATAACAAAAGATTGTTTGCAACATTTAGAAAACGCAGTTTGTTCAATTTAAGGAAAGCATAATTCCCAATGTTCAGTATGTGGTTGTTATTCAGCAAGATACTTTTAGCGGGAGACAAATTTGGGAAGCCATTGTCCCCAATTGTTGTGATTTCATTGAAGCCCACATCAATAAGGTATGGATATTGGATTTTTTGAATAGTTTCCCACAAATGGTTGTCAATGTTGTCATGATTGAAGACAACCAATAAAACAGTGTGCATTTTTGTGATAATATCTCGTATGAATCTCTTTGGACAATATTTTACATGAAATATCCAAAAAGGCAAACTGGACTGAATTTGGACTGACATTCTCATTTTGAAACATCTGATGACAAATGTGAGACATTCACACCTCAATGGACAGACAATTGCTTTAAGAGAACAAGTATCCTCGTCATCTCCGTGAACACAATCCCATTCGCCATCACATATATCTCCCAAGTGGATGCAAATTTGAATTTTTCTGCACTGAAACATGCCTGAACATGACCTAGCATGTGTGCATCCATGTTCTTCACTTTCATCTCTGCCCTGAGGACAGTCACGTTTGCCATCACATACATTGGACCAGGGAATACAATAGAAACCAGGACAATGATACATCATATTGCATTGAACTTCACTGCACTTTTCCAAATGTTCTCCTGTCCTACATGGGACAAGATGATTGAGAATATCCAGTTGGTATTTACAGATGTCTGAAATCTCATAACATCTGCAATGCCCTTCCCTACAGGACAGTTTACCCTCCTGGGAACATGAGTGAGATCTGTTTTCTCCCAAAAAAGCTACCATAAAGGGTTCATCATCAGATTTTTCTCCACAATCTGACACAAGGTCATTAAAATATTTCCTGCTGATAACTTGACCATTTGTGCATGTGTAATTCTGGAGCATGATGGACTCTTTTTTCCTTTTATTTCCTAATCCATACTGTGTGCAGGAACCATTATGTTGAGGTATTGGGAGGTAGAAAATACTGCATGGCTGTGTGCTGTTCTCTGTCAATAAATGTTTACATTTCCCTGAATATTCTTCTGCCTTATTGCAATGACATCCTCTTTCATCTGTTTTACTGAGACAATCAGCCTGACCATCACAAATATATTGCATTGAAATGAAACTTTGATCTGCACACTGGAACAAATTCAGTCCAATGATGGCTTTGGAACCTTTTTCTGCAAAGACAACAATTCCTGTGGCATGGTCTCTAGTTGTATCAACCATGTACTTGTATGTGGTGAAATATCTTTTGAAAGTGAATGATGTTTTGAAATCCACTGCAAATATTGGTGGGAATTTGCTGCTGACAGCGTCAAACAAATATTGAAATGTTTCGACATTGTTAAGCACTTGCTGTTTTCTGTTGATTTGAAACAAATGTGGATTATCTATCAAAATCCAGACAAATACGTAACAAGTAGAGTCATTCAAAACACATGATCTCTCGTGTACTATTTTCTCTCTTGTAACATTTGCCAATATATCTCTTGATTTATTTTGGTTTTGGTCAACTTGACATACCAGCTCCATAGCTAGAGAATCTGCCTCACATGGTACAGTCAGCCACTCTGGTTCTGCCAATGAGGGCAGGAAAAGAGCACCACAACTTAAATTTCCAGGGTGGATTTTTTGCAAAATATAAGGTCCCAAAAAATGTTTGTATGTGTACAAATCTTCATACTGATACTTTGGGCAGAACCAACGGGGGCATATTGCGACCCTGGTCTCCAGTCCAAGACGATATTGTTTGACTAGTTTTTCATTCCAATGTGAATTTCTCCAATTTTGATACACAACCTTGTCGCGGGTTTGCCAATAAAAGTTCCCCTGCAAGTGTGTTAAAGTTACACAACAATGTAACTGCACTGGCCTGGGTCTGCAGCTCATCGATTTTTTCTGATGAACACATCAATGAGAAAACCTGAAAAACCTTGGTTTTCTTACCTTTCTGGCCTTCTGATCAGTCAACCCGATGTATAGAAATTCTATTGGCAGTAATCCCTCAGCCAATTTCAGAAAAGCAACCAGTTCCTCTTGTTCCTCTCTGCTTCTGATCACTGGTAAAAATCCATCAAAGCTTTGGCACAATTTTGACGAAAATACCCAGTTCAAAAATGAGGCTCTTCTGAATTCGTAAACATGTCGAAAATACACAAATTTTAATTCCTCCAAAACTGTGTACAAAATCAAGCTCTCGTAGTCTTCGTCTGGGCTTTCGTAAATGCCATCTACCATATGAAAAACAGTTGTGTACTTTTCATAAATATCATGGATCCAATAGACTCCCAATGTGAAATTATTTGCAGGTTCCGTTTTTATCAGTTGTATGGTGATGTTTTGATCAATTCCCCTGAGAGAAACTAAAGCATAATGTTTCACAGTGCTCAATTTTACCCTTGATTCCCATTCTAGGTGGAGGCCTATTGCTCTTCTCTTACATTCATACTTTGCATGCCTCAGTGAGGTCTTGACAGTCATTTTCAGGTTGATGAATTTCTGCATCAAATTATTTTCTTCAAGATCAAGCAGCAGGGTTTGATCCATTTTGTGACTTGCTGTTTTCTGTGTGTGAATACCTCTCCAGTTCTCCAATGTGATTTCTTGCAGGGTGGCAAACTTTGAAATGTTCATGGTAAACATGAACTCAACAGTAACCATGATGTCTATCCAACTTTTGTGCTCCCCTCTTTTGAATGTTGCTTCAAAATAAGGTGTAATCTGGTCTGGGTGTGACTCTGAGGTAGCTTCAAGAAAGAAATATTTGTGTCCAGAAAATGATCTGCTTCCTGAATTTCTCGAACAATTTCTGGAGGGTGGATTCAAATTTGTTGTTGATGCAGAACAGGTCTCAACTGGAGTTCCATGCATTCTGAAAGATGCACCTGAAAAATAATAGCTGGTTCATCAGACACATGTGGGTGCTTCTTTTGCACACTTCTTTGAAGTGGGGTGTCAAGGTCAGGAGGAGGGCGGTGGTTTGTTTGCTTTCCTCACAACAGAACAGAAAGCAGGAAGAATTAGTCTTTCAAGCTCAAGGAGCCAAGAAATTTGTTTTACCCTTGATAAGACCAGTGATACTGTAAGTTATTTTCCTCTGTTTTTCTTCCCTTTTCTTGTATCTCATCAGAATTGTTTCACAAATGTTTATCTGGTCATTTGATGATGAGGCAAGAAATAGATCAAGATCCGAGTAAAGATTGGTGAGCTGAATGATGGTACATTTCCCAGGACTCACTGTAAATATCATGTTTGGTTCTCTTCCAACATCAGCAATCCTTGTACATTTTCTCCCAACAATAATGCCCTCCTTGAACTCTGAATACAACATTTCATCTTCCTGGTCAGGTGCTGTGCATAAATTGACTTCTCTAAAATTTACTGGATTCAGAATGTTTACCTTTCTACAATGCTTAAAAAAGGGGCATGTGCTGATTGTCACTGACTTGCAATGAGTAGAAGACAACTCATAAGATAAATTAAGTTGTCCATACTCAACATACGAATAAATTACCAATATCAGAGAAGAGGTAATTGAATAAATATTTCTGTATCTGTAGAAGCCAGAATATTGGAGGCATTCTGCTTTGATTTCAGAGAGAGTATTTCTGTGAAAGTTGTAAGCAGCAAGTCCAGAAAAAGAGCATTTTGGGTAGTTATTTCTGTTTGTGAAGGAGAATGATATTATTTTGGCACAAACTTGGTGACTTGGAACTGTGGTGATGTGAAAGAGAGCAATGGTAGAAATATGCATTTTGCTAGTGTGTGAATACTTCTGAACCACACCTTGGTCAATATGTAAGCTTTTAAAATCACTATTGCTCACTGCATCGTAACTCAAAACATTTTTCTCTGCATTTTGAACTCCCACCAGGACAATACATTGAAATGTAGTTGTCAGGTATGTGCTTTTCATTCCTGTTTCTTTTCTTGGTGTGACACATTTGGACAGGAGACCGGGGCCATCGTGGACTTCAATGCTGTAGCTGGTGGTTTTTGTAGAAAAGGAAATATTCAGCTGTCTATACTTTGCTGTTTGTATCAAGTATCTTTCAAGGACAACAGCAGTGGTTGTGAAAAATATTCCATAATTTGGTATTGTGGGCTCAATGACTTCATAGGTGATCACTGCATCACTGTCCATCACACCATAATGAAACCGAACATTGTGAAGGACAGCAGAATTGCGAAAGATGATAATTCTCACATATCTGTCCCACAGGTAACTGCTCAGGGATGAGTGTTGCCCACAGTAGCACAAGCTAGTTAAAACATGTTTGACATTGAAGCAACTCTGATCAAGCATTTCAGGTGATGTGCCACTGTCCAAGGTTATATTTCCCAACTGACAATGGTTCATTCCAAAGTCACTGAATTTTATCATCACAAACGTAATGTTTATTCTCAGTAGTGTGTGTAATTTGAAGATCCAGCCTTTGTTGATTGGATTTAGACCATACACTCTGGAATCCTTTGCCATTCCCAGTGGCCTGGGTAATACCAACAGCGTACACATCCTTGGCTTGAAATAATCTGCGTACATCTGCAGCGACACCTTTGCCAGATACTTCAATTGTCTCAGATGCTGGTTCATGGATGCATGATAGTCATCAAAAATCACCACATCTGCAATCGTTGCATTCACTTGATTGAACAAAATTTTACTGATGTATGCTGCCCATCTTTTGGGTGCAACTGAAAACATATTTCTCTGGAATAGGTTTGGTTTCAACAAAAGTTCGTCCAATGCAGAAATCTCTAACAGCATTATAAGACATACAAGCAAAAAAGCAAGTTTGTTTGGAGTCATCTGAATATTACATTGTGAAATTGGAAATGACAATTTTGATTTTGTTTCCAAACAACCCTCTGCCTGCTGAAAGGGACAAAAGGCTCACTGAAATCTTCTTGAGTTTTGAGACATCTTCAGAAGTCTTTCTCCTGATGGGACAGGAAATTGACACATCATGATGCTGCAGAACAATGGATCATCTGGTTACTACAAAGAAACTTTTCTTTTGGTCAGGGTTTGTGCTACAACAAGAGAAAACATTGAAGTCAAATAATTTATAACAAATTTGAGAAAGAGCCTTTGATCATTTAAGTTTGTAGTTTTGAGTGTTATGATCTTCTTGATCCTGTGTTCTGAAAAGCAAGGCATTTTGAGAATGACAATCAGAAAAATGATTCTGAAAGACAATCAAACAACCAGAGGAAGGATTTGTGATGCTTCCAAATTTCAATCAGCTTTGATTCCTGTCAGTAGTTTTGTTCCTGACAACAACCCCAAAAATAGCTCCATGGAGATCGTGGTGATTTGTGGAAATTTCAGTTGTTCTGATTTGGCTTGCTCTGATTTGGCTTGCTCTGATTTGGGTCACTCAGAGTTGACTTGCTCTGTTTTGGGTCACTCTGATTTGGCTCACTCTGATTTGGCTTGCTCTGATTTGGCTTGCTCTGATTTGGCTTGCTCTGATTTGGCTCACTCTGATTTGGCTCGCTCTGATATGGGTTGCTTTTTTTGTCAAAATTCTTACTTTTTTCACTCAAAATTAACAACTTGGGAACTCATTTAGCACACACCCAAATGGAACAAATTTGACCAAATGGAACTTTTACACATTGTTTCACAACAATATCTACATATCAACCAAAAGAATTGCCCAGTATCTGTTTTTAAATTTTTTATTAAAAATTCACCAAATATTTGTACCTTCTGAGATATGGAGACATTTCTACATCTACACCCCATTTTTTCTGCACTTCCAAATTTGACCTTTTTGACCTCAGAAACCTAAAAATTCAAATTTGACAAATTTCTTCCTCATGTATTATCCCCAACTCAGAATGAACCAAAAGAGCCCAAAAGATCCTGAATCAATCCTCATCTTGACCATGAAACTGCTGTATACATACTTTTGGAAGACACTGCCTGTAGGTGCTTTGATTTGGCTCACACTGATTTGGCTCATTTGAGCCTAAATCGCGCAACCCACCTCAAATCACCTAAAAACCGCTGAGAAGACTTCGTTCAATGAAGTCAACTCAGGCCTGTGCATATATGAGTGGGAAAACCTCAGCCGAGTTTACCCGGACGGAATGACAGACGAACCAGAAGGATGATTCCCAATTCCCTACTCAATGAATTGATCTCAGACTTTCGTTTGAAAGACATGCAAACGCAGCAGAATCCACATATGAGAAAGGGATGGCGAGAAAATTTCAGCCATTTATCACCAGTGGTTGTTTGAAACATCAAACTTATTTTTAAAGGTTTTGGTGAGCTGAAGCTAAAGTTGTGCGTGCTTTTTCGTTGTTCATTTTTCTCGGAAAACAGACCCTGATACATGTTTTTGAGACGTCTCTTTTCAGACACTGAATGGATTGAACCGCACCACAAGTGCTACAAAACAAAGACAAGCTGCAAGAGACACTACGGCGGAAGGGTACGTGGTCCTCAGATGCAAGAGCTTTCAGTGAACTGAAAGAAATATTAATATTGAATTGATATGAATTGAGAGAACTGATAATTGAATTGAGAGTTGAATCTTTCAAGGGAGTTACTTCCTTCCACTTCTTTTGACACCCACAGACACCTGCAAGAATGCGAACAAAATAGAAAAAATGTGTGTCTGCTGCATGCTCGTATTCCACAAACTCAAACAACCCCTGCAGTTCCCACACCCCTTGCATTCTCTTTCAACGGCAATCTTTCAGCATGGCGCGAACATGTGCTACGAACGGAACCAGACGTGCATCATGGAGTATAACCCTCACAGTCCCGATGTCCTCTTCCCGTGCAGGTCAGTCGTTGAGAGCAACTCAAGCAGTTTCCGCGTAACATCGTGAAAAATGCACGCAACAAAAATGCAACAAGTTTCACGAGACGAACGTTTTGAGACACATGCAGTCTTCTCACTCAACATATGGTGTCAGTGGAGCTCTTGACTGCGAAATGAGCGGAGGATGCCAAACACCTGCAGAAACCCAGAGTCGTACACTCTTGGTGGAATTCGCTGCACGAGTGCTCACAGAATTTTTGTTCAATTTTCAGGCAGGGAGAGCATCTGCAGCACTGTATGAACTGGCAGTGTCCAGACATGTTCAAGTGTCCGAACTCTTACTGTGTCCACTACAAACGGATCTGCGACGGCCACAGTGATTGTCCAGGAGGCGAAGATGAAGCGCAGTGCGAGAATTACTACTGTCCCGGTTTGTGGATGTTTCTAAATCGTGGAAGCAGACTGGACAAAATGTGACCGTGTGAATGTCAACAAGCAGCTCACCGAAAGACTGCACATATGAAAGACTTTCTAGCGCTGAGCGAATCACGCTGCTCACACACGTATTTCTGAACTCTGGATGCTTGTGGTTAAGGATTGAAAATTCAAAGCTGCTTCACTTACACGACAGACCTGCGAGCATATGACGTCTGACTTTATTGCAGGTATGTTCAAGTGCAGAAAGGAGCGGACTTGCTATCGCCAAGAGATGGTAAGTCAAACTTTGTTTGTTGCAGACGAAGGTTTCTTGTGAATATGTAATATGCACAGTTGCAGAGTGTGAGTGTGTCTCTGAATGGATAGGTTTTGTTTGAAGTTTGGCAGGGAAGAGACATTTCCAGAGAGTCGCTCTCTTGACAGTGTCCCAGGTTCTGCTCCAAGTGAACTTGTGCCGAGCAAGAAATTCATCTCACAAGAAACGTTTTGCAGGTGTGTGATGGCAAGGTCGACTGCATCGAGAGCGGAGACGATGAAGAGCTGTGTGAGAAGAACGACCGTTACACGGGCGAAGAAACCGAGGACCATGAGAAGGAAAATCTCAAGGCAGCATTGCTGAAGGAACTCAAGAGGAAGGAGACCACGAAACAGATTGAAAACTTCATCTCGGTAAAGTTTTTCAGTCGCGCGTGCTCATTCTGCCGAACCCTGCAGAGCTTGGCGAAGGGGGATTCCTCCCTCATTTGAAGCCGAAGGCAATTGTCAATTTGGACCGAAAACGGCAGAAACTTTGCTTTCCTCAGAACATCAATTGTCCCAGTCCTTGATGTGGGAAAGCAAACGTTCCCAAAACACTTGAGAAATATCTTTTCTTGGATTTCCTGAAGCATGTAGGGACCCGCCGGGGAGTACCCACAGGCCAGGTCCGTTGACTTGACTATGGATCTGGACCAAAATTATCGAGGTGGCTCTGGTGGGTGCAGAGTCACATTTGTTCAATTTGACGTGTTGAACTCAAAAGTTGACATCAGGTCAACGCTGTTCTTTGAATCAGAGCTCGTTTTGACCACGGATTGGGACAAAACGATTTTAGCTGAGGTAGACGTGGGACATGACTAGATTCGTCTTTTCGTGACGACGCGTTGCGTCCAACTCATCTCATTTCATCCTCATCTCAACATCAGCAAAAGACGAACACCACTTCTTCTGTCCATTGGCACAGGACAACAAAGCCTTGGCGAAAAAGCTGATCAAGTATCCGTGCCCGGCTCTCTGCAAGTGCTTTGCCTACTCCGTGCGCTGCGCACAGCCGCTCACTCAGACAGAGGTGCCGCAGAACATGCTGCCCGGTACGTATCGAAGACCACCCAGGTCACCGGGTGAACTCATGAAGAATCCCAGAAATTAGGTGGAGGGACAGACAAGAGGCCGGAGATTCGTAATTCCTTTCCACACACAGTTCACGACTTTCCTTCCCACACTGAACTGTGCACCATGAAACAGCAAAAGCAATTTTTGGCTTATGTGTTCCGCTGATTGGCGCACGTTTTTTGCCGAGGAGAGAACCACATGTGACATTGTCTTTTCCAGAAATACGAGCTCTGATCCTGTCCTACCAGAACATCAGTAACCTGGAGGAAAAGTTCACACACTACAGGAGCTTGTACAGGCTAGATCTGTCCAACAATATCATCACTCAGCTCGCTGGAGAATATTTCCTGGAACTCAAGTCTCTCAGGTTGGTGTATGCACGGTCATCAATTCATTCAGACCCAAAATCTTGACAAAATCACCCTTCTGATATTCCCCTTGCCATTGACGTCAGTTGTGCTACAGTTTTTCTTGTTTTCTAATGGAGAAACTGGCCCCAAGATTCTGTCTCTCTTGACCAAATTGTGGAGTTTCAACTCATTTATTTTCAGAGAATTGATGTTGCACAGCAACAGGATTGATTCCATTTCTGGAAATCCTTTCAAAGGTACGTTAGTCATTGTTTCTGTTGATTTCTGGCTGGTGAATGGGCATCAAGGCCAGCAAACCCACGAGACAACTTCTAGAATCCTGGACCGAGGTGTTTGGTAGTGGTCAGAAATCAAATCATGGCTGACAATGAAAGAAGAAGATTTGCGACACGTGAACTTTCGTTCTGCTGCCAGGTCTGGAGAATGTGATCATCCTGACTCTGCAGCGGAACCGCCTCAGCAGCCTCGACACGAGCTCCTTCTACGGGCTCTTCAGCCTCAAGAAACTCGACCTCAGCTCGCAGAGGCTCTCCATGCTGGACGAACACTCGTTTCAGGTGCCCTCTGAGCTCCACGCACGAATCACAGGAACCTTTGCCTCACAATCATCAATTTTCTCTCAGGTGTTTTGGTACACCCAACATCCGAAGAGTGCACAACAGTTCTGAAGCGACACGTTCTCTTCTTGCAGGGTTTGAAGAGTCTGGAAGTTCTGGATTTGTCTCACAACCAGATCAGCGAGATCAAAGCCGGAACCTTCGCTGATAAGTGCACGAAAATTAAAGAGAGTCCTTTCAGTGAGTGTTTTCAACGTTGATCACCAAAAGTAATCTTCTGAGATCTTGTTCTTTTTCCGTGAGGTTGTCGCGAAAAATTCCAGATACGGTGCCAACATGTGAACAACAAGTCAATGTGTCTATGCAGCGTCTCTTCGGATGCTGAGCGGGTACAAAGACTGTCCGTTCCACCACCTCAAGTACCTCAACATGCGCGACAATGAGGTGGGGCCGGACGAGGCGGACGCAAACGCCTTCATCATGCTGCCGCCCGACATGTACCTGGAGACAGACAGGTGCGGTGGATGGAAACTTGTCGTTCCGTCGCTGCAGGCAATGCGCTTTGTTGCTGCGCCAAACCAAGCGAGAAGAGCCAGACAAGGCTCAGCGTGGAACCTGTTTGACTTCGATGGCGAGACACGGAGTTTGACAATGTTTCGTAGAAGACTCCGCAAGTGTTAGGTCTCCATCAGAATATGTGTTTGAGTCTGATTGTTCCCTTTTCAGGTTCAAGTACTGCTGCTTTGCAAAACAGGTGGACCGCTGCTGGCCCCCGGCCGACGAATTCTCCTCGTGTGAACACATGATCGCCAACACTGTGAGAGTCGCATTTGTAGCGTTTTCGATTGAAAAATGCAACAGACAAAAGACGCCAAGGGTTATTGTTCCTTGTAGGGAATGCGGTATCTGCTGTGGTTCATGGCTCTCGTTGCTTTCTTCGGGAACATCGTCATTCTCCAGTCCAGGCACGTGTGTTCCTCTTTGAGATGTTCAGTGGTCAAAGTTGAGAAGCAAATATGTGAGCTTGTCCACGATATCTCCATTGCGTGTTGGATGACACAGGTCATCTGGCCTCAAATTTTTTTCTGGAATTGAATGTCTGCTCCAAGTAAAGTGCAAGAAAGCAAATGTTGAAGGGACCGATGAACCCTGAAGATGCGCCTGAGCACATCTGTGCTGTGCTCGTGTGTGAGAGTGACAGTGTCTCGACAGACTGAAGCACGAGAAGGAGACGTCGTCGTCGCTGCTCGTGCAGCATCTCAGCTTCGCAGACATGTTGATGGGCGTCTACATGCTCATCATAGTCGGCTCCGATGAGTACTACAGGTACACCCACGCAACACCACTGATGCGCTCAGGAATTTTTCACAGTATTTTGACTTGCAAGACAAAACTTAACAGCTTTGAATGAAATCGATGTTGAATGGGGGTTGACAATCTGAAACTGTTGCAGAGACACTTACATCGCGCACACTGACACATGGCGGAAACATGCACTGTGCAAGCTGGGCGGCTTCCTCTACATCCTCGGCGCAGAAATGTCCATTTTCACCGTCACCCTGATCGCTGCTGACCGCATGTACGCCGTGGTAAGTCGGCTTGTTCAGGTTCAAGTTCACGATCCGCGTGTCCCGCATTGAAGCAGCTGCAAAGGTAGAGCGAAACCTGACAAATTCGCAAAGCTGCAGAACGACCCTCGTTTTGTTCTCTTGACTGACGCCCGATGCCGTCGCAGGTTCCGTGGTGCCTGGCGCGCGGGATGACGATGCGCGGGACTCGAGGCTACATCGCGCTCGGCTGGACCATGTGCAGTGCGTATTCAAACACTGGAGCACCCAGAAAATCTCACTTTCACAATCAGTCGAAGCGCTGTTTCTCATCAGTCGACGCGCTGTTTCTCATCGTGGTGAAGGGTTGAGATGAGAGATGCACTCTATTGTTCCCCGTGTGAAAAGAGAGCCCAAGAGACTCCAACCTGCAACATGGACACAAAGCTCGAATACCTGGCTCTTATTCGCTCTTGAACAAGAGCTGTACCACCGTGCGGTCTACATGTGTGCAGGGTCGGAACTGTCATAAAGGTCCCTTTGGTGCTGCTGTTTACTTGTCCAATGACACTCCGGTGTCCAGGTTCTCTCTTGTGTCTCCATTGTCACTGGAGTTGTGAAAACAACCTTGTGCAGATACTGGCAACCACTTTGGCCACAGTGTCTCAGTAAGTGCTGCCGGGGAGTCGCCGAACGCGATGGCTCGTGAATGTGGCCACAGAGTGAGCCTGCAACACCAGTTCTTGACAGTCTGCGACATTGACACTGCGAACACTTTCCCACAGCGATCCTGTCTCTGGTTCCGATCCTCGAATTCAACTACTTCGGCGAGGGCGGCTACATCAGTAACGGCGCCTGCATCATCTTCAACCTGACGGACGGCAAGGCGATGAGCGGCTGGGAGTACAGCATGGCGCTCTTCATCCTCTTCAACTTCGGCTGCTGCGCCTTCATGGGCTGCGCGTGAGTCCGCAGTGCAGCGCTCAGGCTTGTGTTCATACACCAAAGGTGTCTCAGTGATTCCGTGGATGCAGAAAGAAACACGTCTTGCTTCTGGAAGGCAAAGGAGGAAACATTCTTTGCTCTGAATGTCCTTCCACGGGGTTGTCAAAGATTTTTGGTTGAGGACGGGTGCAGAAACAGAACTTGGTGCAACGGAATTTGCTTGTGGTTTGCTCTGGGTGTGTTGTGACAGTGGACAAGGCTGACTTTTGTGCGGGTCTATGTCAACTCGTCTCGAGTGATGGAATCTGACTCTGTCTTTCTCATGCCTCCGCGCGTGTCAGGTACGTGGCGGTGCTGCTGGGGATGGGCGCTGGAGTGGACGTGTGGAGCGCCACCTTCACCGAGGAGATGACGGAGGAGGACAAGGAGGCCGAGCTGCGCATCAGGTGGGTGCGCTGTGTGGGTGCATGCCTGGGGCACGTATCCGTGGCTTCTGTTGTGATCCCGGCCTGGACTTGTGCTTTGAAGCCTCACATGACAAGTTGATGCTCAGAAGCAACATTTCAGATCATTTATTCCAAATGAGATCCTCATCTTGGTCAACGCACAATGCGAGTACACGCTAAAGACCTGGCCTTTGTTGACACAAAGGGCACAAAAGACTCGTGTGACTCCTGTAAGCCTTGACAAGGCGCGGTTTATCTCGCAGGCGGAACGAGGTGATCATCGCGCGGCGCGTGTTCCTGATCGTCGCCACCGACTTCCTGCTCTGGATGCCCGTAATCATCATCGCTGCGCTGTCGCTCGCCAACGTGCACGTCGACAGGGTCAGTGCGCCTGTCTGGTGGGGACGAGATTCGATGGACCCAGTCCCTCGAAGGGGACCAGATCCCATTCAAAATCTCACTCACAAAGATTGCTGGGAGAGAAATGAGTTATTTTTGAAGAGCACTTGTCCAGAGCCACTCCCAAACACCGCACCAAACCTCGGTTGCCCTGGCCTTTTGCAACACAGACGTGAAGCCGACAGAAACGGTGCTTCGCTGTCCAGAAATCTGGTTTCTCGAAAGAAGACTTCCAACATCCAAAACTACAAGACTTTGCCATCTTGTTTCGCTTTGGTTTGGACTGGGTGCAAGCAGTCCACATTGCCCTGACATTTTCTTCTCGATTGACCTTGCCCCAACTCGTGATGATGGAGGTTTCTATCGACGTCCCACTTGTTCCGCTCTGAAACTGGTCACTGAGCACGACTTGCAGTTCTGATGACGTTTTCCAGACGACTTCGGCCTGGGTGGGACTGTTCATCGTTCCGGTGAACTCGGTTCTCAACCCGTACCTCTTCACCTACAGCACCGGACCCTACAGGTACCTCCGCAGCCGCACGACTCTCAGAGTTTTTGCTTTGTTGTGCAGGATACAAGAACTTTACAATCGGTGTTGTTCACACTCGTGTTGTTGTCCCCTTTTGCTTTAGTAACGCTGAAAAGGCTCAAACTTTTCCTGTTGCGTTCTCAGGAGGAAGTTGGACGATCTGTTGGCCAACTGGAAGCCGAGCGCTGATGAGGATGAACAGGAAGAGGGAGAAGGAGAAGGAGAGGGCGAGGAGGGCGAGGGCACGGTGAGTGCATGGAGAGCAAAGAGTGACATAAGGGTTTTGCAAGGGTGACGGTAGACGATACAGGGCGAGGCCTGTGCACAGAACGAAACAACATCCACTCCAAGCAGATGGCCCTGGTCTGAATCAACACCAACGCAAAAGAACCTTGCTTCACGAGAAGGTTCGTGCAACAGAACTCATCTGTGACCAGCATGCACTTCACGCACCATTGTATTTTGCAGGAAAAGGAGGGAGAAACCACGACAAAGACGGAGAGCATGGCCGAAATCGCTCTGCGAGAGATGATGTGAGGGACTAGAGTCACAGCGCCTGAAGATACGCTTTGCGTCAAAAAGTGGTTGGTGAAATGCTTTGTTCTCGGCAATGGAAACTTTCGTGTACTCAAAGCGAGAATATTTCTCAACATAATGTGGTTATCTCGCTGGAAGCTGTGTAGGACGTGCTTTGTGTGCAATCTCTATGGACTCGGTGTCGAATCTATTTCCAAGGAAAATAAATAAACTGTGAGCACTGTACCTGCAAGCAGAAACGCCAAAGATATTTGCTGTCGCGAGGACAATTTTTCCTTCAGATAGCAGGGCCGAAGCCCTGCAGAATCGTTTTCCCATTCAGCCAATGGGTGCAAAATATTTTCAGCATAATGATAAAAAAAATAACTACACCAGGAATCCTTGAGCTGAAGACAAGGTTCGGACTTCTGTCTTCATCGTTTCCTTCTTATTTTTTGAACAAAGCCCAATTCCTTGACATGTTTTCGGAAGAACAACTTGCATCTCATTGGTAGCATTCTTGACTTGTTATTTTCTTTGGATACTGTTCTTGTGTCGCCTCCCAGATTGATGGAAACTCGCAAAAGTTGGGAAAACGGTGCCGGCGCGCTCAACCAACCAATAAAACACGTACAAACGGTTTTTGTTCTTTTGCGTATTTTTCACACTTTCATCACACCGCCGCCATTCAACGTCAGAGTTAAAAATTGCGGAACAATTGCTTGCACAAAATTCAAAAGGTTACGTGCATGCAACAGTTCCTTATTCTTGAAAGACACACAGTGAAAACATTCTTTTCAAACGTAACAAACCAGAAGATCGATTTGGAGGTGCAATCTGCACATTCCACTGAGTATCAATGAAAGGTGCAGTTCTGATCAATCTTTCCATTCAAAGAACGACTCAGTCACACAGGAACACTCAAGGCACGGCGAAGGTCGGCTGAAGATGATACGAGTAATTTTCCTGTTCCTGCGTGGATGCAAGTTGTGTCTCAGGACGTATTTGACAGACTCCAAACGAATACCCGCACCCCCACCAACCCACCCCAAATGAAAGGCGATAACAGAACTGTTGAAACTAAAATAGAGGTCCACGCAATGTTTTCTTGTCGATTGTTTGTCTTCGCTCCTGACTTCTCTCCTGACCCCCCCCCCTCCCACTTGAGAACAACCGGCAGTTGTTCTCGATGCCTCAAAATGTTTTGCTTCTTTGAGTTCTGGCAATTTGGGTAGAAACTGGAGCTTAAAAGTTTGCCGTGCCACGTGGCACACACTTCTCTTGTGCAGTCTGCAGAAGCAGACCCAGGATCTGGTCGAGTGGGCGACGCCTATGGTGGCACATTCGACTTCAACCTTGTAAAGTGAATGAAGACACGTCCCTTGAAATTTCACAAGGGTCTGGGATCGTCTCCTCAGATGCACCCGAGCAAGACGTTCACACGTTCAAAGACTCGTAAAAAGGCACCTCTTGACGCGAGAAACGTTCGTTCGTGTTTCCCGCTGTTTGGCTCACTCAAACACTCGTGGCCATCCATTGAAAGTCTGGCAACCCTGGACATGTGGCTTTCAATAAACTTTGTTGAAATTTCTTCCCTGGATCAGAGTCACGCGTGCGCATGAGAATGATGCGGAGCACCTCATCCCCTTCCTATTTTTGAGATGGACCGTGTTCCACACCGGAATTTTGAGTCCTAATGAGAGCAGAGACAAAGCTGTGGTCCGACAAAGGCACGGCTGTGTCTGACATGCTTCGTCGTATGTCGTTGGTGTGACGGCTCAGCGAGTTGCGCAACACCTGCAGAGAAGATGTCAAGATCATCACACCAATACCATGAACACAAACGAACTTTGAAGTTTTCGCCAATGGTTTGTGAGAAAAAGGCATGCACTGCGAACCAACTCACCCAAGCGTTGACGACAGTTTTCTGTGCGCCAGCTTGATGAGTGTTGATGAAAATATTGTCCAGCAACTGACTGCCGAAAGTCGCCTGAACGCCACTATCCGGGTCTGGCACCTGCAGCACTGAGTCGTACACTGAAACAAAGGCGAAAATGTAAAAACAAAACAAACGAACTCCTTTGTTCCTCAAAATCTGTTTTTAGGTGATTTGAACCTTGAAGCATACATTATGTATAATGTATGGTGGTGAGAATCACCTACAGGCATCAAAAGGCTAAATCTGTGAACGCGAGTTTGAAAGTGTTCTATT
>JAAUXT010145622.1_pt1 | contig 19015 bp, 16 predicted proteins | sample 7278171 | NCBI WGS metagenome assembly JAAUXT01 (sample SAMN14350112, study PRJNA611818) | marine sediment metagenome | isolation source: surface marine sediment (1.8m) | place: French Polynesia: Moorea | collected 2018-08 | reverse complement strand
GAATTTTCATGGAGCATGGTCAGATGAAAATTGGGATCATTTTGAGGTGTTATAAAATGAAAACATTGTTTGGGTGCATGATGACAAGTGTGTTACTTTGGTTATGTTGGATGACAGTTGAAGAGTACATGTTGGGGTGTTGGATGGATGAGTGCATTTGACTCAAGTGCATTCCATGCAGTGTGTGATGACCTCTGAAGGTGGGTCAAATGGGCTGAAAAATAGATTTTGATGGACTGATGGGTTTTGAAAAGTTGGAATTTTTTTTTTTGGTGGATTGCAGATTCCTTTAATGGTAGTTTGGCAAAGTCTTTATGACCACTTTGATGGTGTTTGTTTGTGTATTGATCATATTTAAAAAAAATTTGAAATTCAAAAAGTGCATTTTTGATTTTTATTTTTGGACAAATTTCAACTTTGGGTGCCAATTCTTGCGGGGTATGATTGGGGCAATCTTTGAGATATGGGTTTTAAGGTTATGGCTGATGTCACCTCATGTGCAGTTGGGTGGCCCCCATTATCACTCACTGCATTCGAAGTTCAAATCATGCAAGTTCCTTGAGACTATTTTTGTACTTGTACTTGTATTTTTGTTCTGTCAGTCAGAATCAGTTGCAGGTTTGTGCCAGAAGATCTAAATCTCCCTGTATTTTTTTGTCATCCACACTTAAAATCTATACAGCTAAAATTTTAAGTTACTTTCATACACATTTCTACCCTTATTGCACTGAAATATTGAAAAACATGGGACCAACCTGAAATGTTGCTTCCCTTAATGGCTACCACTGAAGAATAACAAAACCAAGATGGGAGCTCTTCTCTTATCAGCTCCTCAATCTAACAAGACCTGTGATTTATCTTAGTCAGAATCTTTGCTAATCGCGGGGTCGAATTTCACAGTTGAACTGGAAGGTGGACTTTGGAAGACTCCTGGAGATCTTCAGTTGATGGATGATGACTTTTGCACAGAGGTTTACTTGTCACTTCTTCCCATGCCTGTTTAACTGTGTGCATCAGAGTCAGAGTCAGAATAAAATGGAATGTAGTCTGATTAATCAAACCGAAACTCCAGTTGAAGGTTGCCTTCTTACATTCAGTTGCTCTTAATGGCTTCGTGAGATGCACTCTGCCTTTACATGTATTTCTTTTTGCTGTTTTCTGAGGATTGCATTTCACTGAAGTGATATCACCCTCCATGTTGACAGATTGATAGCTGTAGGACACATTGGGGGGAGGGCATGGCCCTGTGAAATATTTGCTGAAAACAAAGAGGGTCAACAACTTTGTTTTCAATGAAAAATAATTTGTCAAAAACGAACACGACTCCCTGCCAAGAAATGTTGCGCAAACAGGCAACGTTTTCAATGTCAGGATGAATCAAAGCAACACCAAGTGCGCATATGAAAAACAGAAAGCGCACTAATATTGCAGAAAAGCGGTTCTGGCGGGTTATTGGGATAAAGATTCCTGGTGATGGCAAGAGGCGAGGACAGAGGGTCAACCAGTTGGAATGAGGTCTCCCTGTTTGGGTGGCATGAGACCACAGAGCCTTGGTCCACCTGTGGACTTGGGAACTGAGGCCTCATGGAACCAGTGGGAGACCAAGTTCTGCAAGACCTCTAAAACTGAGGTCTTGCAGAACTTTAAGACCAGGAACTGGTTGACGAAAGGGTCTGGATCACACAAGAGACTGGATATAAGAACCAAGACAACGAACAAATACCCACAAGTGGACACCAAGGGGCAGGCCAAGACCAAAAAGTGGGGATTGGGCAGAAAGGCTTTGACACAGGGACTCGACAAAACACACCCAAGAACTGAATGAATGCCAGGGACTGAGTATGTCAACCAGACACTGGGAATTAAACAGGGTTTGTGTGCTTGGGATCAGACAAAGGAACAAGACACCAGAGGCAAAGCACTGCAGGGGACAAGGCAGGGACTGAACAGAAGGACTGGGCACTGCGGACTTGACAGGGGCCTGACACTGGGAACCAAACATCAGGAACCAGACACCCTGGGGTGGACGAAGTCAGGCACACCCTTTCTGTCACTCGCTCACCAAAGCGTTGGCATACGTGTGTCGCTGCAGATTTGAATGCGCAGCGTGAGAAGATGCGTGTTGCTACCGTGCCTGGCGTGTCGCTCCACGATGAACACGTCGAGCCGGGTGACAACCTTCCTGCTGTTGTCTCTCGTCTGGCTCGTACTCTACACTGTGTGGCTGCAGCTCGAGACCACTGAGTTCAGGGTGAGTGGAGCGAGGTCATAGCGAGCTTGGAAATGGGAGACTCGTGAATGATCGGTTCAGTTTTCATTGGTTTCATGGCTGAGACTTTCTATGAAAAATCTCGGAAGAAAATGCGGCGTCAGGCGCGCTCTTCTTCTTACAGGATTACACGGGTGTCTCGAAGGATTCGAGCCCTATCTTTGTGTTGCGGAACGGTCAGTGGGACACCGCGCCGGTTGAGGGGCCGCAGGGTCAGGGCCAGGGCTCCCCCGAGGGACCTGGAGCTGTGGTTAGCTCCCCGCGCCCTGCGCTGCATTACTGCCATCTGTACAACCTCTCTCGGCCAATCACAGCTGACTTCCGATGTGTAGACATGAGGACGAAGCCGTCCACAAAGGTGAGTAGAACCTCACGACCCATTGTCGCCATCATGTACCGTCATCTTGTGGTAAGGTGTGGTGGTCCTCAGGGGGGTCTCAGACAGGGAAAAGTCAAACCCACCCACCAGGTCATTTGGACAGGTTCAGTGAAGTGTACGAGGAGGCTCCAACTTCTGGGTGTCTTTTGCATGCTGTATCACCTTGCTCGATTTGACACGCCCGCACATAGCGACCAAAACAAAACAGACTTCAAGGTGATACAGCATGCAAAAGACACCCAGAAGTTGGAGCCTCCTCGTATGAGTTTGCACAAGTTGCTGAGGGTTGGGGGTCCCTGTGCCTCAAACACCTGCATGTGATAAAAGGGCTCAGATAGCCTCTGTGCAGACGAAAACAAAAACAATGAAAATAGAGGGCTCAATCATAGTGAAACCTTGACACTGAGTGGGCACCCAATAACTTGTTTCTGATAAGTTTCCAGCAGAAAATAGAGATTGCCTGGCGTGGACCAATGCCGTCTTCAAGTTTTTGCCGACCGTTTGGTCGTCTTGTTATTTCCAAATGATCTTTCGTTCCGCTGGACATGTGTGCACTTTAAGGCAAGCATTTGTTTCCATGTCGACACAGGTGTGCTTGTTCGAGAGTTGGCGCGACATGTACGTGTCTCACGACCTGCTGCACACCGGCATGTGGGAGCCACACGTGCTCTACGATTTCCAGGACGTTCTGCGCAGGGACAGTTCCCTGGGAGTCATCGACATTGGCGCCAACATTGGCGTCTTCTCTCTGCTGGCCGCCGCCATGGGCCACCAGGTGAGTCAAGGAACCAAGACTTCAATGACACCAGAAAAGGTTGGACTCTGCTCAACCCAACGCTTTCGATTCGAGGTGGTGGCCGTGGAGCCGAATAAGGAGAGCATCTGGCGCCTGCACAAGGCTGCGAACCTGAGCGCGCACGTGGGCCGCATCACCGTCGTGCAGAACGCCGTCTCCGACGCGCGCGGCGACGCCACCATCAGACAGAACGGCGACAATCAGGGCGACGTCAGGTCAGCTGGTTCGAAAGGTCAAATATGGGTATGGTTGCGACAAAATCCAAATGCCAGAGGCAATCAGCCAAGATCAAGCCTGTGTTGAGGGCCTGTGAACACAGGTTGACGTGTTGGTCTTGTGTCCTCAGGATCGAGATGGGATACAAACCGTGCATCGGGTCGTGCTCAGAGAAGGTGCAGACGATCCTGCTCGATGATCTGCTCGAGGTCGTCACCTTCGACCGTGCTGTCATCAAGATCGACTCACAGGGCTTCGAGCACAGGTCGTTCCAGCACGCTGAGAAGCTGCTGGACGCCGTGTACGTGCCTTACATCTACATGGAGTGGCTGCTCATGAAGGTAACATCGCTGCTGTGACCCGCCGCCTCAGATAAAACCGTCCCGTTGCTGACGATCATCACAGATTGATCAAGGTGCAAGTGCATTCGCCGTCACCGTCACTTGAGTCACTTTTTCACAACGTCATTGTTCATAGCTGCTGCGGTAGCAATTTGCATTGTTGCACAAGTAATGTCTTTTCTTCATGTTCTTCCACAGGAGATGTACGTGGCAGCAAACCACTCTTCCCCAGACAAAACCATGGTGCAAAACATGATCAAGTTGTTCCTCAACAGAGACTACAAACCTTACATGCTGGACGCGCATGGTGCCAAAGTGCTCAACCCCAACCTGTGGTATGACTGGCCTTTTGACATTGTGTGGAGGCTCAAACCCAACAGGAAGGAGTACGGGAAGTTACTGAGCAACCATTTCAGAATATGGCCGTGAAAGTGACGTTGACTCGACAATGACTGTTGCCAAGTATAAATGTCCACCAAGCTTTGCATTCACTGCAGACTGACAAGGTTTGCTGTTGAATGTCTCAGAGGATTACTTGGCGAGCAGTGGTTGAGCCAGTCTCGTCTGTTTTGGTCGAAGGCCCAATAATCTTTCAAGAAGAGTCAACAAAATTTGTCCAAAACCTGTCGACGACGAGTCGGGAACGAATGACAAGTTCAGGTGTCGGGTAGTTTTCAATGCGAGCAGTGGACATTTTGCGGTGCATGGCGGCTTGTTTGCAGAAAATGGAATGGCTGCAGTGATGGGCCCAGTGTTTACATGGGGCGTCTGCGTTGCATGGGGTGAATTGAGGGTACTTTCAAGCTGTTTTGGAGGTCAAATGATGAATGAATAGAAATGAGGAATACTCGTAGAAAGAAATAAAACTTCGGAAGGGAAAAGTATACAGAAAATCTCCCCTGTTAACTTGTCTTGAGCTTCTCCAAGGAGGAGGGAGGATCATCTGTTGAGGTTTTCGTGGGTTGGTTTGGTGACAGGATGGAGTTTCCTGCCAGGTCATGAAAGCATTGAATTTTACACTTTGGTTGAATTTGTGTTCTCCCTTTTTCCTGGATGGACAAAACTGTTTCAAAGTACGTGGCAAGTGGCAGGACCTGAGCCTCGCACGCAACTTGTTTTGTTGCATCTCTCACACAACGCTCAAAAGCCAAGGGGCCCTTGGTTGTCTTGCTGAAGGAGCAAGAATGTAGACACTTACACGGTGCGCGGTAGTACTCGAAATGAACGAAACAATAAGCACGCTTGGCAATTCCTGGGGAAGTGTGCTCTGTGTTTCAAAGTAAACGACACGAACAGCATCCACACCCTGCTCTCCATGCCTAAATACTTTATCAGCCACCTGTCGGATGATATTGGTTTGCCCATGTATCTGGGTGATGACCTGTCAGATTCTGGATGCCACCTCCCCCTGCCTGTATGGAAAAATCTGGACATTTCCAAAACTGGAAATTTCCAACTTTCAACACGGAACAGCGGGGGAGGGGGCAATCCAGAAGTGGAAATTGGAAATTTACACTTCTAGATTACCCCTCCCCCCCCCCCCCAAATGAAGTTGCAACTTGGAAATTGCCAGTTCTGAAAATGCCCAGGTTCCGGGCCACTCTGGAAGGCTGGCACAGCTGAGATGAAGTGCTGTGCTGCCGATGTACTCGGCCAGCTGCTGATTCTCTACTTGAAAGTCTAGTTTTTTTTTGCTGTTACAGATGGATCATTGTGAATTGATTGCAGTCCACCACTTTGGCTGTGATAACCCAATATTTGTACACGTCAAGAGTTTTTACTCTGCTGTAATTTTTGAGACTGAGGCCCAAAGACCGACTTGGTTTGCTGTTCAACGTCTGCAATGTGGTGCACATATTTGCTTCAAATTGTTCATAAATTGTTGATGTTCATCACGAGTCTTGATGTTTTCCTGAGCAACTTTTCTTCTTCTTGGACCCATCTCTGTTTCCAGTGTAGCACAGGGGTGGGTCCACGATTAGCGTGGGTTCACCCCAAAGGCTGGCCGGTGTCAAAACTGGAAAATATACTTGTCCAACCAAAAAACTGCGAATGTGATTCCAACAACAATTTTCATTTGTGAAACAATAAATTTTGTTGTTTTGATTCAACACAAATTGCTGAAAAAGAAACTTCAGCAGAAACTTTGTTATCGCCGTGAAGATCTCATGAACAGTTCAATGCGATGCGATCCTGTCATCTCCAAAGTAAACTTGATCAGAAACTTTAACGTGCGCAGATTTGCTCGAGTTGTAGCAGCATGCAGTTGCTGGAGAAAATATTCAATTGGTGATCACATTTAGTGTTCACTCACATGGTGATTACTCATTTGGCGCATTTCGTGATCACTCATTTGCATGTGTGTGGTCATCACTCATCTCACGATCGCACATTTCATGATCGTGCCTTTTGTGCATTTGGTGATCACTCATTTGTTGAGCACGCATTTGGTGATCACTCAAAAATTTGGTGATCACCAATTTGTTGAACTCATTTGGTGCATCACTAAAAGATTTGGTGATCACTCATTCCGTGCTTTTTAAACTCTCGTGATCAAAACTTGTTTGGTGCGTTTGGTGATCACTCATTTTGTGGTCACTCGTGTGCACTGGTGCAGTTGCATGGTAAATCACTTATTTGGTGCATTGGTGATCACTCAGTTGTGACCGGTTCTTTTTTTGCAAATTTCTCCTTGGTGTTCTCTCCATTGTGGTTTATCACTCCCAAATGATCACTCCTTTTTCAAATATTTTAAAGGCACTCCTTGGTGTGATTACTCGCGTATGATAACTCCTTTTCGTGATTGCTGATTGGTGATGTACTCATTACAGGTCGTTCACAAATGATCGCGCTTTTCAGGTGTTTTGAGGAGCTTGCGCTGTTGATGGTTGCTCAATTTTGAGTGACTGAAACGGGGCGACTGACACAAATCACCTGTGGGCAGTGTCTGCCAAAAGTATGTGTACAACAGTTTCCTGGTCAATATTAATTTCAAAGTTGGATCTTCTGGGTCATTTTGAATTTAATATGGGTCAGGGATAATGTGTGAGTGAGGAATTTATCAGGTTTACATTTTCAGGGGTTTGACTGCAAAAAGTTCAAATTTCTAGGTTCACTGAATTTTTTGGACTTCACTGCACAAAGTAGGTTATATATCTCAGAAAGTATATGAAGGATGTTTTTGATGAAATGTATGATATTGATTGGGTATTGGAAAAGTGTAATTTGGGGGGGTTCTTTTTTTTTAAATTTGTATATGGTTTTTAGGTGGGGCCAAAGTTTTGGGTACAAATTTGGGATTTCAGGAAAGCATTCAAAATAGATATTTGGCAAAGATTTTGGCAAGCTTTGTGTGCAGTCAAGTGATAAGTTTCAATGTACAGGTTAGTTGGGTGCATTCTAAGTGATAAAAATAACATTTTTTCTTTTTGAATTTGTGTACCCACTCACTTGCCTTTTGGTCATTGTGTTTGGGTGGCTGTGTTTTGGTCACTATATATTTCGGTCGCTGTGTTACGGTCGCTTCTCAAATCACCGGGAGCTCCATGGAGCTATTTTTGATGATCACTCCTTGTGGTGATCACTCCATTGTGATTACTCCCACTTGGTCCCTCTTTATTGTGGTTGCACCCTGATCACTCATCTGTGATTGAGTCAAAGTGATCTCCGTTTTCTGGTGAATTGAATGGTTCAAAGTTCAGCTGCTCTTCCTGCAGAGCGACCGGAATGGATCATCATCAAAAAAACCTGATGGGCACCATCAAAAGTGAGTTTCTTACTAGGTACACTGTACTGTGGGCCACATTGAGTTCTATGTGTTTGTGTGTGTGTGTGTGTGTGTGTGTATGTATGTATGTTTTGGAGCCCATGCAAGGGTCACAAGCACATTCATTACCGAACCTATTTCCTGATTCTTTGCTCCAAAAATTCAAAATGGCAGCTTATTTGTTTCCTTTCAAGAGGTGAGGTGAGGGTTGGATGGCAAAACTGCGCTACGGTGAAGAAAATATTGGCTGAGTTGTTTTGTCCTTGGCTGCAAGCACGGGCCGAGGTATTGAAGTTGTTGCTTGCAAAAATACTTGGGGCATGGTGTGGGGTCAAACTCACTTTGCAAATGCGGTTTGGATGGAAAGTGACCTTGTTTGGCAGTTTCTGGCTTGTGCACTGATGTGTTTTTGTTGCGGTGCAGTATCAAGGGGTGGAGACAATTGTTTTGAATTTTTGGCCCAAAATTTTGCATATGACTTCACTCTTTGCGAAAAATCCCCTTATTTTTGGAAGCTGCATGCCCTTTACATTTTGTTGTGCAGAATCCATTTTGATGTGAAAAACTGTGCAACCAGAACAAGCAACGAGAATGGGCAACCAGAATGAGAAGCGTGTTTGTTGACAAGAGTGGCGACGACTGGGTTCTTTTTTCGCGAAACGTACGTGGTTGGTCGCAAATGTTCTGTCTGCGCTATTTGTTGTTTGTGCGACTTGACCGATCTACTGCAAACTTCACAGGCATGTGCGGACACATGTTGGCCTCACTTTATTTTGCAGAAAGGTGAACAAAAGTGCACAGAAGTCTACTTACATGACTCTCAATGCAGCACGAGTCGACCGGTCAAGTTTTTCAGTTAGTGCATGCCCTCAAAGTACCGGCCTTGGAACCGAATGCACTTTTGGGCGCACTGCAACCACTGATCGTAAGCTGCTTGGAAAGACACCTGTGGCATTTGACCAATGAAGAAGTCCACTGCCTGTTGCACTGCATCCAAGTCCGCAAAGACTTCTCCTTTCAGCTTCTTTTTGAGAGTTGGAAACAAAAAGAAATCGGAGGGGGCGAGGTCAGGTGAATGGGCAGGATGCTGCAAGGTTGGAATCTGTGCTCGCTGCAGCTAGTTCCTGGTGATGTTGGCTCGATGTGGAGTTGCATTGTCCTGGTGCAGGATCAGGTGGGTGGCAGGGCGCAACAGGTGTGGCCTCCGTTTTCTCACTGCACGTTTGAAGAGCCTCAAAACCCAGACGTAGCATGCTGCTGTCATGTGTGTGTTTTCAGGAAGGAAGTGGCTGAAGATCACACCAGTGGAATCCCAGAAAACTGTCAACAGCAGCTTCCAAACAGTTCTTTCTCTCAAAGGTTTCTGTGGTCTGTTGATGCCTGCAGCCAACCACTCCATGGAGCCATGCCTAGTTTTTGGATCATAGCAGTACACATAGGTCTCATCTATTGTCACTATCCTGTTGTGCAAAGCTGCAAAAACCCTGTTCCAGTGCTGACAAATTTGAAGGTGAGCAGCTCTTTGTGCGTTGTTCAGAACGTGTGGAATGAATTTTGCCACACGTTTTTTGAGAGTCAAATCCACTTTGAGAATTCTGTGAACAGTGTCTTTGGACAGATTAGTGTTCATGGATATCCGTCTCACAGTTTGAGTCCGATCCTGCTGCAGTTGTTGCTGCACAAGGCCTTGATTTGCAGCTGTCTGAGCAGAGCGGGGGCACCTGACACGAGGCTGGTCAGTGATGCGCGCATTGGCATTGGCGTTGCGTTGAAAGAACAGACACCACCTTCTTGTTGTCCTGTCTGAAAGTGCAGCTGCTCCAAATGCATGGCTGATCATGTTGACAATATCCCGAGTATTCTCACCTAGCTTCACACAAAATTCAATGCATATCCTCTGCTTGATTCTGTCCGAAATCTTGTCCTCAAAGTTCATTACCCTCTTGTTCGAGTAATCCAAGTTTTGCATCTTTGTGAGCAAGAAACGCAATGCACTAGAATGACCAAAACTTGACCAGAAGTCGGCCACAACATTCGCTACACACATGCCAAAGCGCGACACACAACATGGTTTTGTCATGCTAAGCGGCGATCGCGGACAAAACATTTGAGACAAACTATCGTATATGCGTGCGGTAGTGTGAGGGCAAGAGGCCTATTTTTCATGATTGCTGCCTGACGATCACATTTAATGTTGCTCTGTACAGGAACCAAACTGGAATGTCACCAAATGAGTATATTTCTTGCATGTGTGCTCCAGGCCACATTTCAGGTTTCTGGCTCAATGGTCTATTTGTTGTGTTTGTGTACTTCCTGAGGTATCAAAATAACACAATGTTTTTTTTCTGAATTTTTGAGCCAAGATTCAAAGTGGCAGATTCACAATTTGGGCATCCCTTTCTGGAGCAATCATTCATTCGATCGTCAGGTATGTTCCGTTGATCATTTTCATCACGTTGGACGAACTTTCTCATGAAATGGGTGTTTTGTTGGCGTGATAGAAATTTTCAGCGTTTTTCAGGTCACAAAATTGAAAGGTGGGTTTTCAGGTTTTTGCATGTTGTCCATGAACAACTGCTGTGGAAGAAAGAAGCAGCTGGGTTGCAATGGGAATTGGTTGCAATGGAATTATTTTGTCACTTTTCAGGTGGGTGAGGTTCAACATCCTCATTTGAAAGTTTGTTGAAAATGGACATTCAAAAGTGCAAAAAGGGCCAAACCCACAAAGGTGTGTGTGTGTGCTTGCAAGGGAGTTGTATTTCACGGTGCACACATTGCAGAGCTATGGACATTGTGTGAGAATTTTGAGTTGTGGGCAAAAACTTAGAATTTGTCGGCCGTCCAGCTCATTGCAATCGATGTCAAAGATTGCTTTTTCTGCCATTTGTGGGAGGGTGGCAGGTGTGCTGGATTTTCCATTCACATGTGGTTGTCCACAGCCCATTTCGATGTTTTGTGCAACCAGAATCAACAACCAGAATGGGGAACCCATTGAGCAGCAGTTAAAGAAATCAAAGGTCTAGGTCCCCAATTTGCTCTCTCTCTCTTTCTCTCACACAGGTTTGTGATAATACTTTTGTTATTGCTCCTAAGTGATCACTTCTTTCAAGGGAACACTCCTTTTTGCACACGCCGCTTGATAGAAGGCCAAGGAGCATGGGGCTATTGATCTTGCCAGCTCACCACACAGCTTACGAGTGTGTATTGTGGTGCACCATTCCTGAACTCAAAAATCCACTCACTGTGCACACATGTAAAGCACCATGGCACTTCACTCTGCCTCCATCATAAGCTGTCAGGTTTGTCTTGGTTCAGATTTGTTGGGTTCCCATTCACATTGGTCTTTTCAGGGTGTATCATCTCAAATGCTCTCACTGGGAGCACATTTCCAACAGCTCTCAAGTCAACCTTTGACAGAAGGGTCACAACTTTTTTCTTTCCTGCACTGCATAGCAGGTGAACTTCGGTGAAGATTTCAGTCCTCTGAGCTGTCACAAGTATCTTTACATTGTGGATCCAGGTTTCATGTGAGGCATTGCCAATGTCATCATCCCCAACTTGGACACTGGGTACATTCAGCTCAGCAGAGGAGTTATCACCCTCACTGACATTGACTGCATGGGCCTCTTATCTCTAGTATTTGCCATCCCACTTCTTCTGATGATTGGCTTTCTTCTCAAGGTATTTTGGGGCCCAGTATACCATCTTCTTGTAGTATGTGCATGCAGCTGTGGTTACAGGTCAGTTGGCCTTTCCAGAGGCATGCTACTTGGTACAAAAATTGTACATACCAACAAACATTTTCTACCTGACTTCATGCTTTTCCACACCTTCACATTATTGACAAGCTTGGAAGCTTGGAGTCACACATCACCTCTGCACCAGACTCTGCATGATATGCCCATGCATTTTTCCAGCAGCTCTTTGAGACCATCATTGTCTTGTACTCTGACAATTTTATGACTAATATTTTGAGACTTTCACACCAGAGTATAATGTACTTATCAGGGACAACCCTGATCAAGCAACATTACAGCAAGTATTCAGTTGCATTGTCTGAACCATCAAAGACAAAGCATTGTCATGCCATCTGGCGCCTACAGTCTATGAGATCATCAACAGATTCACCAGGTTTCTTTTGGGTATCCTCAAGTCACTTCTGGTAAATTCTGGAGGTTTAGGGCACACATGTAACTGTCAATCCAGAGGTTGTCAGCCCTTCCAGGAAGGTCGCTACAAAGTTTCAGAATCCTCAGTTGAGTAGCTGGGCTCCTTCAGCAAGATAGAGGCTCATAGGGAGAATCAGCATTCAATTCACAGCCTTCATTCCCCTTGGTCCAGATAAATCCTATCCAGCACAAAGAATGTCCACTTGATGCAGCCAAGTTTCTTCTGCAGATTGGGCTCAAAATCCCAACAACCAGTTTATCTCAAGCTGATGAGCTTGGAATGTGATTTGGTTGAAGGGAAACGATCGTATGGTTGAATGCTTTATACGAGGGAGGTCCAAATAAAGGGGTATCGTGTCCAATAACTCCGGACTCATTTCCTTCTTTCGAGAGTGGTTTTGCAAAGATGTTCCTGACCATGTGAGCAATCGGAAAGGTCAGAGATGTCAGTGATCAAAGATCAGGGATCATTGTAATTGGGTCACCAAGTCTGTCTGCTCAGTTCCATTGGCAAAGTTGGATGCCTCAATGTTGCGATGGGTGTGACTGCCTTTCTGGATGTTTTTTGTTTTGTTTGTTTGTTCCTGTGTTGGAGTGACCATGTCAGAACTCAATGAAGAGCAGAGGAGCATGATCAAATTTTTCGCGAGTACCGGGGCCGTGCCCATTCAGTGTGGGCTACACCTCCAGCAAGGCTTCCAAGACACAACAGTGAGTCAAAAAATGTGAGGAAATGGCACGAGCGGTTCAGGGAGGGGACAGACCACGCAGTGCGTGGACTCCAGAAGTCATCTGGAGCATCTGGAGGTGCACATAGAAGAAGACCATGCAGAGACATTGCTCAGCGGGTGAACATTAGCAAAAGCTCCACGCACACCATCCTGAAGAAGGACCTCAAACTGAGTCCCAGATTCATTCCAAAAGACTTGACAGCTGAACAGAAGCAGTTTTGGGTGAGAATGTGTGAACTGAACATGCAAGCCTGAAGGATGACGACCACTACCTCAACAAGATCATGACTGGGGATGAGTCTTGGGTGTCTGTTTTCAATGTCGAGACCAAGAGATCATCATGAGTGTGAGTGGCATCCCAAGGGAAGCACAGCTTGAAGGCCGACCAAACCACTCCCACGAAGGTCTGAGCACAAATCCATGTTGACAGTCTTTTTCGACGAGTCTGGTGAGATCCTGATCGACTTCAAAGATCCCAGAGTCACTGTGTATGCTTACAATAGCTGCAACATCCTGAGAAGTCTGAAAGAACAGCTCCGAAGATGCCGACCAGACAAATGGGCCAACAGGAACTTCTTACACCATGACAATGCCTCCCCCACACCACTGCAATCACCCTGCCACTCATCGGCTCTAGTGGCATTGAGATGATTCCCCATCCCCCCTGCAGCCCAGATCTGGCTTTTTGTGATCTTTGTCTTTTTTCCCGGCTCAAAAACCAGCTTTATGGACATCAACACCGAAATCTGGCTGACCTGCAAACTGTTGTGAGCAGAACCTTGAGGAGCCTCCCCAAACAAGAGTACCATGATGCCACCTACACCCTCCCACTCCAGTGGATGAAATGCATCAAAGGGCATGGTAAGTCCTTTGAGGGGGTACATCTGGTGGTTGACCCTGATGATTTTGGCCTGGAGATCGTCAACAATGAAGAAGACTCAGAAGACTCAGAACATGAAGCATGCAGGAACGGATTCTGACCAGTGAACCCGTGCATGAGGATTGCTCATTCGCCACAAACTTTGGCATGTGTTCTTTTGTGAGTACTGTTGACACACTTTGGAATGATTATGGACAGCATGAAATGCCTGACATTGTTTGTTCTTCATGATGAAGGTCGTTTTGTTCAATCGCAGAAATCATACTGGACTTATCTGACACGAGACCCTTTATTGGACCTCCCTCGTATTCCGCGAGAGAGGCCAGAATTGGGGCAGAACATCCTCGTGGTGTTACTCGGCAAATTTATTTGTTTCTGGACGGTTGGTTGACCGGGGACAAACTACCCATGCATTCGTTTTCCATTGAATTTATTTTTTTTGAACAAATGCTCATGGCTGAAGCTCGTTTGCTGGAACAACGCGTGTTGTGAGCACAATGCCTGCTGTTTTTGGAGCCGCGAGCTCGTGGATCTTTGCAAAATTGTCTTGCTGCAAATTGATTTTGGCTTTTCTGGGAAGGTGGACACGTGTTCCCTGGGCCTTATCATGTCAATCTTGACTGGTATGTTTGTTTCTAAAAGGACCCACTGTCAGAAATACTTGAAAGACAAAAGACCATTTTGTTGTCCAGCTGTGCTCCTGCATGATGCAAGGGTCGTGTATTCACCTTTCCCAGAAATGAAAAATCTCATGGACTTTCTTCCCCTCTTGCAGCTATAAAATTTGTCTGACAATCTGAGCTGCAGAACAAACAGATTCAGGCACATCTGTTGAGGATGTTCCTACTCCCAAACTCACTAAGGACAAGCAAGCCATTGTGAACTGATTTTTTCTCCTGGATGTGGATACAATTCCCGAAAAAAGCAATCGGTCCTTGTTTGCTGCATGTTTTTGAATTCATCATGCAGCAGGATTGGCAATATGCTCAGTTTCACCCTGTAGTTTGGACTTTAGCCTCACTGACATGTGCACCACTGATCAGATAAATGGAACGATTATATGTGGCATCAGTGCCAAAGGCAGAATTAACATAGAGGGTTGGTGCCGCGCAGTGTCCTCGGCCTGCCGAATGAATGAACGTTTTTGCAATGTGAGTGGTCCACCGTGGAAAAATAGCCTATCATGCGTGCAACACTTTCCACATGCATGACTGCGTTTTCGATTTTTCCAGAACGATTTCTGGATCTTTGGATCCGATTGATTTCGAACCCGTAGATTGGACATCGTCTATTTCGAACAGAAATATAGATCTGCAAGAAATATAATGTGCTGTCGATTTCAGACGAAGACAATAAATTTGCAAAATATTGACGCCGAGCTGCATGTGTCCCAAGTGCAAGTCCGGCGTCCTATACACATGTTCCAGTGTGGAAATCAACATGCAACGATCCCATACAGTTTATTGATCGGCATTGACTTGTTAGTAAACAGTGTCCGGGTAACAGAGCGTCGGTGATTTTGTCCAGCCGAGCGGCTGTTTTTGCAAAGGAACATTCATTTCTGCACTTACAAAAAGTTTGTTGCGAAATCAGGTCTTATTTTGAATTTTGCGGCCTTTGTGTGTTTATACAACGGGTCACTGATGGAGAACACGTTTCGTGCTGCTCTCCACAAAGTCAATATGTTTTGAGCTGTGCACCATGGAGCATGTGCGACATCACTTCAATGGATCATGTTGGAACAAGGAAGCAAAGCAGCGCAGCATCAATGGTATACAATATGACTGCACGTTTTATGCTGACAAGTAATTTCGCTGTGTGCACACACATCACAAGCACATTTTCGAGGTCTGTTTGAGCCGTGTTGCTGAACAGTCCAAATGAGTCATGCGATAAAAGAATGTTGTGTGTTTGTTCGTGGCAAACAATCGTTGAGTTGTTTGCTTTGCTGCACAAACACCACCCAGCATTGTATGCCAAAACCAGAAACGAAAAAGGAAAAGGACAACACTTGCCTATTCAGAGTTCCGGAAACAGACTGGGGTCGGCAGCCACACACCATATTGTTCTGTACACGTGGACTGTTGGCAAGGCTTCGGAAATAATCTGGAACCTAAAGAAGAAGAGAGGACAAAGGTACCAAATCAACTTGAGAAGTCATTGGTCAATTCCGCAATTTTGCGCTTGGAGTCTTTTTTTTTATCTCACCAAGTTAAGGACCGATCCTTCAGCAAAGAGCATTGTTCGTTTGCTGTGGGCCTACTGCATGCATCATAGTCAGTCAAGAAATTGATCATAAACAGTAGCTTTTGGGGTCCAGGGTCAAAAGAGTAGCTTGTTGGGGGTTGGGGGTTGGTGTGGGAATGGCTGTTAAAAAATTCCATTTGGTGTGTCTTCTGACACTGACAATTTCAGGAAGGAAAGGACAAAGGTACTATTTGTTTGGCTGATCAACAAGGGACAGTCCTTTGCATGAACTTTGGGGTATTGTTTAGGCTTTTCTTCAGTTTTGTTTGCAGAAAATATCTTTCAAGGAGAGATTCTACCAAGTGCCTTTCTTCACACATTTTGGGGTGCAATGTTGGTTTTCAATCCATCATAATTCACATTCAAAGCTTTCAGAAAGGAAAATTTGTGGTTTGGTTTTGAAGAAGACATCCAAAAGAATTGAGATTATCACAAAATGCCCCATTCTTGCTCAACAATTTGGCACAGTGGCTTACATGTCAGGCTGGTACATCATCAAGATATACACAGAGAATGAAAATTTTGTATTCATTTTTCCAAAGAAAAACTGCTGATGTTTCAACTGCCATTGAAAGCAATAGCTTTATCTGTGGAAAACATATCAGTCCCAAAGCAGTTCCATCATTAATGCCCATGATAAAAAAAAGCTGCAGAAACCATCATTTATGCTCAACTGACAAGGAGGATGTTTTTGAGCATCTTTAATGACAGGACTCAAAAGGAACAAGTAGATTCTATCCACCAGAAAAAGGAGTGAAAGACTCTCAAACAATGATCTATCGATGCAATTATGCAAACCACAAACCCTTTGGGCATGAAAAATAGGGGGTCAAAAGTTGCGGCCAATATTGGCCAATGCCTTCGTAAAGTGGGTCAACTGTGGGGTTGCTCTTTTTTTGTGAATTTCACAATGACAAATTTGACACAAATTTTCTCACAAACTAGGAAATTCTTTAGATGCCAAGGACTTTTTGACAATTCCCAGAACATCAACGCACACACAGACACACACATACATACATACATACATACATACATACATACATACATACATATATACATACATACATACATACATACATACATCGTACATGCGTACAGATACGGGTACATACAAGCACACACATGTACAAACCACTTGCACAGAAAGAATTTGTAGATTGTGTAATTTGACTGCCATGACAGACACAAGTTCCTTTGTCTTCAAAATAACAACGTTGTTCGCGTGAAGCAAAAGGCTAAGTTTAGATTTACTATTTCACTGTTTCACTGTTTTACTATTTCACCTGACACCTCGGTCTTGTGCAAGACCGTCACTCAAGTTGTCTCCTATGGTTTGCAAAGCAAAACATCGTTCAAACATTTTCTTTCCAGTAGGTAGATGGCAGATGGCAAGTGGAATGTGTCTTCACAATGAAGTGTCTCTGCTGCAATTGTAGAAGAGTGGAATCCTCCAGCAAATTCAAGAGCGCCTCAATTTCTCATCTCCGCCAGATTTTTCAACACAGGTGAGAGCTTTTCATTTTAGTGGACATTTTTGGCCAGTTTTTGAACTCAAGGAAGGTTTGGCTCCCCTGACCTCAATCTTGGATTCGACAGACAGAACCAGGAAGTGTGTGAAAGTGTTGGAGGATGTGGGCCCGTGCACCATGGCTCTCTGGATCGAGAGAACAAAAGGGCCGGTTGTTTGTGTGTTTTTTCTTCAACTTTGGGATGAGACGTCACCTGTACCAGGGCTCTCGCCTGCCCAATGCCAGAACAACAGGTAGGAACGACGAAAGTGGTTTGCAAACATGTCTGTCTAATTTTGCGTGGGAAGCCTGGGATAAAGGATTCACACGTGGCATTTTCATGAGGCTGGCGGTGGGTAAAACACCACACGTGAGGAGAGTTCTTCAAAAATATAGCTCCAAGAATACAGAAACTTCTGAAGATGTGTGTCAACAGTGCGTTTGTTTGGGTTGCACAGAAGCTGCATGGGAGATCCTGAAAATAAGTTTTCCTTGACACAGAAACGGTCGAGCATACCTGTTATTGGTGTTGCTTCCTGTACGTACTGCAGAGCTCAGGACAAATGTACATGCAGAAATCGTTCAGCAAAAAATACATCTGTCACCAAGGAAGAGAAGGTCAGTTTTCCAAAGAACACCGAACATTTTGCTCAGGTGTTGACGGGGAAGTTTGAAACAAAAATATGTGTTACTGTTCTGGTAAATTCTAAGATGCGCAGCAAGAAAAGTTTGTTCAGAGAATCGCAAATATTGTTGTGATTTTTTCTCAAGTGTGTGCCATTGGCAGTTTTGCTGGGCTTTTGCTAACAAAAATGTGTTGCCGTGGAGAGCCATCAAGAAACACAGCTGGTTTGTGCCAGCAAAATATCATGACAATTGACTGCTGACTGATACATGAGTGTGTTTATCGTGAGTCCACCTTCAAATATCTGCTGGGCAACACAATACAACCAAGATTTACAATGTACCGCAGTCACAACTGGAAGCAGGGCAAGAATTCCATACTGAAGCAGGAAAAGCGAAACTGTGCGAAAGGACTGTCAAAATTTTGTGTTACTTCAGAATTGTTTCCTGTAGAGAAAGGCAGGAGCTCTCGAGTTTTGATGCCCGAAGCTGCTGTGCAGCCTATTTTGCAGGCTTTTGTACAAAATGTATACAAAATGATTTTCTGACGAATAGTTTCCAAAATATACAGAGTTTTGTTGACGAAAAAAAAAAGTTTTTTGCTGTTTCAAGAACGAGTTCTGCAGCATGTTCTGTTGGTTTTCAGCAGTGGGCCAGAGACAATGAGCACTTTTTAAGATTGTCGCAGAAAAAGGAAGGCAAATACCCTGCAACAGCAACTGCATGATAAGAATGGGGTGATCTCTCACCTCACTGGCCAGACACCACGAACCAGGACTGTCACCCTGTAAACTTTTTCTTTCTTTTTAGTCGCGTAAGGCGCGACTAGTATTGTCAGTATGTGTCTGTTTGTGACGTGTGACCCACAGGGACCCCCCCCCCTATGAGCAGTTATGCCATGCCAGGTTCAGGGCTGGAGTGTATAATGCATTCTGATCAGCCAAAAGGCTTCAATGGGGCCTGGGAATCAGTATAAGTATCATTTGTGTACTGGCAGCTGAGGAGGCAACATCTTATTTGGGCTCTTGAGAGAGAGTAGCCATTTTGGTTTTCTTATGTGGGGGCAGCCATTATACCTAATTGGGG
>JAAUXT010026665.1_pt1 | contig 19019 bp, 16 predicted proteins | sample 7278171 | NCBI WGS metagenome assembly JAAUXT01 (sample SAMN14350112, study PRJNA611818) | marine sediment metagenome | isolation source: surface marine sediment (1.8m) | place: French Polynesia: Moorea | collected 2018-08 | reverse complement strand
TAGTGTAAGGAGGTCATACAGATCAAATCTGTGATACAGTAAATTGGTCATTGACTATCAGTTATCCACAAACAGTTCTCACTGAATGGTCAAGATTTGCATTGCTCTCCTATTGTGTTGTTGTACACCCAAGAGATTTCAGACTAGAAAGGTACTCAGGAGATAAAGATGACTTCTTTGACATAGATATAGATTTGTGCCATTCTCTTGTGTAGTCACTACTCCTATCTCCAGGGTTGAGCTTTGGTTAACATTTCTGGAAGTTTTTGCCATACTCACACAAGTTTTCTTTCATACAAAGTGTTGTTTCACATCTTGGTTCAAAGATAAAATTCATTCAATCACAATTGACCACAAGGTTCCCTTCTTTTTGGACCGCAGACCTTTCTTTGTGGAATACTTTCGTATTCCGCTTGATTGTTGCCGCGATGGCAAAAGGACAGGAACGCTGCTTGACAAAGTTTGCAAAATTCATTAAATTTTTCCTGGGGGGCCAAAACTGTACTGTAACACGAGCAATGTTGACCTTTCAGTGCGAACAGCCTGCGGCAGAGTTTGATCCATTGCTCTGGTTCTGAGGTCACTTGTCTTGTCCTGGCCTGGTGCGTTTTGGTGTTCATGCGGGCTGTCAAAAATGGGCTGTGCGGCCACAACAGACTGATGTTTCCCCAAATTGGGAACCAACAAACACACAAGAATGAGTTCCTCTTGTTGGAAACCAGTCTCAACGTCGTCTGCTGGCGAGATGGCGCTCAACAATTCAGTTCGCCTTTATAGACTCCCACAGAAGCCAGCAAAGCGAAATGTCTCGAACTTGAAAACACAATTCAGCCTGGGTTTGCAGAATGCAATGTTCCCTCCGAGAACTTCATACTGAGTACACACATCACTTGCATTTGTAATATCTTCAGCTCAGCAGAAACTTCAGACAGACTTTCCCTTTCTTTTCTACCCATTGGATCCCTATGAAGTTGCCTGTTTGGAACTCGTGTTTTGTGTCTGTTTATGCCCAAGTGCTCGTGTCCACGAGCATTTCAGTCACACAGCGCGCGATTCCGAGATTCAGCTCACGCGCGCCAAGTTTGCACTCGACTTCTTCGTTTGGATCCCGAAAAGGTTGCACTGTGAAAAAAAAACCGGCATCACCTCGTGCACTAAGTTCCTGTGCTCTCATAGGAGCTGGTTTCCGGAGGCCGAGCGCGTTGTTGTGTGAGGCAGGGATCTTTTGAACACCCCAAAGAATCTTCAGATCTGGCGTCCTTGCTGAGGACGACGTCTTGCACCGTCCGTGAGAGTGTGCAGATGATGTCAGCTTAGTCTCGGGGTGTGGCATTTTGTTGAAAGACAGTCGTGGGCTTGAAGGTTTGCAGCTCGTCTAGCCCAGTGACCATGTGAACTGTAGTAAAGACCCAGCTGTCAATGCTACCTTCCTCAAGCTGACACCTGAGAGCTGAAAGTGAGCGGGAGATTGAGAGATTTATTTCCCATTGGCTAACTCAGTGCCTGACCAGCACAGTTTGAGTGTTTTGTTTTGGTGTGGTGTTCAACTGTTGTCACAGTGCATTTGCATTCGTTTGTTTTGATCCCGGTGGGCTGTTGTACGAGTTCTGCCTGTACAGGACCTTGCGTGGCTCCGAGTGCCAACACGGCTTTGTGTGCCGCTGCTCTCGTGCGCGCATTCAGACGATTGTCAACCACATCAACGAAGGAATTTTGTTTCTATCAAAGGTCTTTTCAAGCATGCCCTTTTCTGTGGATGCAACAAGCTTGGAATGTGAAATCTACCTGACACAGAAGAATCCGCCCGAGTCAACAGAGGATCATACACAAACTCACAAATGGAAAGCAAGGAACGATCTTTGAGCCAAAACCCATTTGTTGTGGAAACAGAGCGTCCGAATGTGTGATGCAAAAATTGACAAAACCAGATAGTTGCAGGAGCCAAGGTGAAGTCCGAAGTACGAGGTACAATGTGTTCAGAACACGGTGAACAAGCCAAACAGTTTGAAAATCTGAAAGTTTCCATCCACGAGTGTTTCTTCAGGTGATGGCTTCCCTTTGTGATGACCAATTTTGTTTGGCAACAAATGACACTTTTATAAAGTTCAGGTGGAGTATTTCTCTGGAAATGACAATTGATGGTACAGTCGGTGTGAAGGCGTACATTTTCTGGATCCAGAGCCTTTCATGCTCTTCTCCAGTCAAAGGCACCGCCCTGTTCAGCATTACGACGCAGGCTCACAAAATCACGCACTCATACTTGCAGCAGTGCACGTTCAAGACTCTCCTGACGCACTTGCGAGATGCCTCGTAGTCGTTTGTGATCAAGCCAAAACCGATGGTTGACAAAGGAGCTCAGTCCATTTGGACGTCAATGCCCTTCAAGGCGAGTTCGAATGTAAATCTGGAGATCACCATACTGCATGTGGGCCTCTCTGAAAGCTCTCAGTGCACGGAATACGCCAGTGGGAGATGTTCTGATCGAACTCTTGAGAACTATTGGACCGGCTGGTGTTCGTGGTGCGAAAATTATTCACTCATCGAGTTGCCTGCAAATGCAGTGTCCACTTCAATCTTCGGGTATCTTTTGCGCTCCCACACCAAGAACAACCTGCCAGACCAAGAACGGTGTGGCATTGCGACCTTTGACGACCCGGGTGCTTTGGCCTGGTTTCATGTTCAGCTTCCAGCTCGACCCACTCGGGGGCTGAACCCAAGTGACTTGAGATGTGGAGGAAATAAGATGTTATCTGGGAGGAACTAAAGCATTTCTCAATATCCGCCAGATATCTTACGACGACAAAGCGTAGTATTTGTTCCTTTCACAAAAACTACCTCAGTCACAAAAAAGGTAGTTTTACGTCACATCATATCCCCATTCATACAATCCCCAAATGACTCAATGCTGGGTTCTTTGCTGATGCACTTCTACAATACCCATCTTCTGATAGAAGGGTTCAGTCGAGGGTGTAAAAGTCAAATTCCTTGAAGGCTGATTTTGCGTTTGTGCCACAAAGATGAAATATGTCAAGAATGTGTTCGAAAGAATGCCGATCACTGTCAATCTATCGTCAATCACAGTCGCAACGATTCTTTCAGAAAGGAAACAGAATCGTTTGGCTGGAAATTGAGCTGTTGCGTTTTCTTGTTTTGTGCGTGTGCTGCTCCCACAAGACTTGGGCACCAAAGCATTCACTTTTCCTAGCACTGATAGACCGAAGTGAAGGTGAGGTAAATGGGAACACAAGTGTGGCTTATCGTTTGGTGTTCTTTCTCTGTCGTCTGTCGCCTGGCCCTCTGCCAGGAGAATCCCATTCCACCGTTAAAATCACCCCGGTAAGCGAGTTGATGCAGAGCACTCACGCCATTCAGAACAAAGATGATGCATTTGAACACGGGATGTCTTATTCCTACGTATTTGCGTTATGAGTGATCGTCTTTTCACCGCGACTTGTTTGGATGAGAGAGCAGAAGTAGATGTTTTTTGTGCAGAATTGAAAGACGAATGACTGTGGGTGAAGCAAAATAAGTGCAAAGAGAGTGGAAAAGAAGACACGTCTGAAATACTTTCAGCAAATTTGATCACTTGGTATGACGTACACAAAGGAGCCTTTTCGGCAGCAGATATCTACCACAACGTTTTGGTGAAAGGCTACGTGAAAGCGACGTTGTGAGTACGAGTGCGTGTCTTAGAACTGTCCCAAGTCGTCCTTCAGTACCTCAAATACTTGCTGAGTGCAAGGTGTGCACAAGTGGAAGGAACCATCTGTTTGATGTGTTGACGGGACAACAGCGCAAAATTACTCACAAAACCGTCTGGGATCTGCTGAATCGCGATTCTCTTGCAAATCGTTCATCAAACCTTCCGTCCAGTCGATCATCCACTGAGTGTCGTTTCCTGAGCTCATAACGTTACGCAACACACACATTTTGCGCATATTTCCAAATTCTTGGGGTCTTAGTCATACCGACGGGGTGTTCGACAGTTGGAGGCGCTATAGAACGGTTTGAGGGATGTTTGACTGTGCAGGCTGCTCCCCCATAGGTGTGTAGCGTATGTGTCACACTGAGGTACATCCTCGAGATGTGTCTTTGAGAAGGATGTGCAGAACTGCGACAAAAAGCGACATCCTCTCTCGTCGACACTGTTGAAGTTCCACGCCGAACCGTTTGTTTCACGTCAACATCTGGGTCAGCTGTTTGTTCTCCTGGACAGAGGAAATCTTGCTCTCCTATGTGATAAACACTACGTTTCCAACAACAAGCTGAATCTTCATTTTGCAGTGTCGGGTCAAGTTTTTTGTTTTGACTTGTGTTCTCGTCCGCCAAAAATTGTCTCCGTTGTCCAAGGTTGTGCTGTTTTAAGTTGGTTTCAGTCTGGTGGGGGAAAGTTCTGTTTACAGACACGAGAACTTCAGGTAGACTGGGCCGACGACATTGAATCCTTTTTTGGAGCAGGAAGTTTGACAGTGTGCGCATCTAGAGCACTGAGCATCCCCCTGCCAAGTCATTCAACAAAGGCGACCCACCAGCGGTACACAGGACATAACAGACAGTACTTTTGGTGCTTACACACTCAGTCCATACTTGTCTCAAGGGAGTGAAGGAGCTAATAGCACGTTGAATGCTTTGTACAAAGGACTTGAAAAGGACTCCTCACTCAGAGCAACTTGTACAGTTGACAAGAAACCACGGACTTTCGCTTTCACTGAAGTAATTTCTGGAACTACACGCAGAAATACGTTTGAATTTCGGATTTTGACGTGGAAATCAACCACGGAAACTTTTGAAACCCTTTCGTACAATTGGATTACTCTGTATTTTGGTCGGAACTGTGAAATTCTGCAGTGACAACCGGCGTCCACACTCATTTCGGATATCAGACAAGGAATATCTATTTCGAATCAACGCAGAGAGAACAGACGTCAAAAGGTTAGTGAATTGATTTTTTGTCAGTTTTGAGACGCGCAGGCTGTTCAGGTGTGTTGAGGTCACTCACACAAGCTCTCTGGGCGACGAAGGTCAAGCAGATTCTCACATCCATACAGGCAACTTGCAGAAAAATTCAAAATAGGCCTTGGAGTGTTGATGAACCCGAGGTGTTGATTGTCCGCGAGGGAGACAATTCAAAAGCAATGTCTGTCAGAAAGACAGTTTGAAAACAACCAAAAGTTGGTTTTCCCCCAAACAACGATGAAAAATATGCGGAGAAAACACTTGTCAAAAACCTGGTGCTTCAAAGCCGCCCAGTCCATTCCACAGTGGTTTGTCACACAGAGGCAGGCAAGAAGACAGATGTACGTGGGATGATCCACAATCTGTGTTGTTCACAGCATCACAACTAATTGCGGATCCACTGACAAAAGGATGTTCATCCACCCCAGCGAACTCTGTGTTTCGCGAAAACGTCTCCACAGAAAGGAACAGTTTTGTTTTGAGAAAGTTTGTCCTTCAATCTGGTGTGTTTTTCTCCATTGAAGCATCAATGGACACCACCGACCACAAACATTTTTGAAGTTCCTGACTCGTTTTGGAGGGAACAGTTTGGCAGTTTGAAATTAATCTTGGTCTTGGATGAAAGAAAAGAAGAAAACATCCATCCCTAAAGGAGAAAAAAGTCTTATCTCTCCTTTCAAATGGCTGACGGTTATTTTTCGGTTGCATAAATGGTGTCTGAAGACTGAAGGCTGCGGGGCACCAAATGTTTGATTCCGTCTTGAACAAAGGCATTTATTTTGGAATCATGTCTGGTGTTTAGCGTTCAGAATAATTGATTTGTTTCAGGCATGCCAATCAAAACAGATTTGAGGGCAGCATACAGACCGTGGGACTGATTTTCCCTTTGAGTGGAATTTGACGTTTCTCACCATCTTGGTTCAGCAGTTCATTTTCCCAGGTTGTGGGACAGACCTGTAGAGTCTGTGTCTCGGACCAAAGTTGTGGTTGTGCGTGTTGTCGTGTCCTTTCCTCTCCGGTTTACCTCGTAGACAACTTGACCTCACAGAGCGTTGGTTGAGGTTCTCCCAACTTGGTCTCAAGTTGAGAGTTCAACTGTGAATGAATCTGGGGTACACACTGGGGTCCGATGCCCTTGGAGTGCTTTGACGTTCTCTCCACGGGTCAACAAACAGTTGCATGCATGTCAGGTTTTTTATTCATTACCCGGAGGATGGAATTGTAATCCAGCCGTTAAGATTTACGCCTGTCAGACACTCTTGTGAAGTGGAGATTTCCTCTCAGATTCTGTCACGTTCCTCAATTCATGTTCTCTTGTGGTTGGGTGCATTAATGTTGCACACTGTGAAACTGCGTGTTGATGCGTGTTTGTGAGCGCTCAGAGACTCACTCGCCAATCATGTGTTCGTGGTTCTGCGCTTTTACGTACGTCTGCAATACACAAAACTGCCCCCAAATCCGAGTCGTCCATATGACGCAGAATACGAGCGTACGTATCATTTTCGCAAAAGCGCCCGTTGTTGAAGTGGAGAAGAAATCGTCAATGTACCTTTTGAGTGTATTTTGGTGCAACATGGTCCACCAGCAAAAAGGTAGCTTTGCTGTCATGTTTGAAGAGAAATTAAAGACCTTGGTGGAAGCATTTGTTGGTCCATATACGATTTCAGTATTTCAATATAGTGCACGCAATATCCCCCGAAAACTACCTTCAACATGCAACTCAGACTGAAGCCTGTGTGAGGTCGTTGACTGAACTGAACCACTCGAAGTGAGGTTCCGAGTTCACCCTGCCATTGCGCCGAAAGACTCGGGTAGAGCCGTCCCGGAAAACTTGTATCCCACTTTTTCATGCCTTGAGATGATTTGATTTTCAGGGCATTGGGCGAAAATAATTAGCCTCGTGAATTTGTTTGATTTCTATCTCATGGTGCAGAGGGCATGTTTGACATCAAGTCAGAATTTCAGCACCAGAACAGAATTGCGTCTCGAACAATGTACTGGTTCCTTTGGTTTTGCAAGTTTGTTCTGGGATCATTTTGATCACGTGTTCTCTCCAGGGACTTCAAAGAGAGTTCGAGAGGCAACGCCCCAAAGGGGCCGTCCCCCTTTCGTTGCACATGAACGTCTGCTCGTATGTCATACGTTCAGTTTTACTTGTTTCTGTTTTTCTCGAAGTGAATTGCAAAAATCCCGTGTACGTTCACCAAGTGTTCATTGCTGTCCATGTCAGAATGACAATCAGCTTGCAAAAAGACCAAGTACTCGTGTTCAGGCCTTGGTTCAGACCTTGAGTACCAAACAAGCACTTGGCATCCCACATGTGAATGTGCTCTCACACCTATGTACATGTTTACGTAATGACAGACTGTGTTTATTCTTTTACAGGGATTACCACAGAAACTGAGCATTACCGAGTGATGTCCCAGTGAACCATGCGCGAGAAACCATCTCTGTGAAGCAGGACTGAAGGACCCGAAAGGTAAGAGAAGAGCATTTCACTGAGAGTTCAAGCTTGTCCCGCTCCCACAAATCACACGAGGGTCCAAGGCGAAAAACAACGGAACGATCACACGCGCACACGTGCGAACACACGCACACACGCACGCACAGAGGTTGTGGAATGTTTGGTGCAACGTTGGAGACCAGGCATAACTGAATTCAGGAGCACAACAGATTTGTTTTCACACGAACAAGTTGAGACGTGCAGCTTCTGCGTGTTTGTCCGTTGTTTCCTCAACTGCATTCAACAAAAGGCACATCAAACAGATTCACCAGAGTTCAATTGCAACTCTTGTTTTGCATCATTTACCTTTTCACACAACATCCTGAATAAATTTGCGTATGCACAAACGCGGGTTGAAATGGACACCGTCAACAGGTTTCGGATGTTGCCCGTTCTCCAAGAGCAGAGACCGAACACCTGATACTCACCCCCAAAGCCCACAGTTAGAAACTTGTGCAGACTGCAATGGTAGTGAAGTTACGCATTTTAAATGCGAAAAGGAACCCCTACCTCTCAGACCTAGATCCATTCAATCTGTTTGTATGCTGTCTGACTCTTATGCATGATAGCGCAGGGTAGCATCAGCCCAAAATTCCACACTTTAACGAACGAAATATTTCCCCTTGTATCCAGCAGACATTCCTGACGGGTCTTGCTTGAAAGTTAAACTTCAGGTACACACGTGGGCCACACTACATTCATACATCACTACCTTTCCCAAAAGGAACAGGTCAACTAGAAAATACCTTTTTCGCACCTTCTGTGGAGCCCAGGATCAAAGTTCGTTTCTCCTGTGGGTTCAACTGTTGAGAAACGAAAAGGTCCTGAGCCAGTGAAAAGGAGGTGTGCAAAACTCCATTGCGAAGGTGTTGTGTGTTTCCCTGCGATATTGTTCTTTATTCACGGGTAACGCGGGTTTCCTGCAGCTGTGCGATTTGTTTGCGTTGCAAATTGTGCATTATTAACCTGCGGGTGGATTGGAAAAATTGGTTCGGTACCGGTGATGGATTTGATAAATTGGGGACTTCGCCAAGCCAAACACAGAGACCGAAATTTGCACAAATGGACTTTTGTGCAAGGCTGTGGAATTTTAGCTGTCCTGGAGAGCCTTACAGTACGAAATTAGATGAAAATTTATTGTGACAGAAGTCTCACCCAATATGGGATTACACGACTGCGAACCCCTTCCCATAGCCATCGAAATTGCAGACACTCTTGGAATGGAATATACACTTTTCTGTGTGTCAACAGCAGCACGGTTTGAAGATTTGTGTGGGAACACACACGTTTAATGCAGGGGCTTTGAGGTACAACGAGACCAGACAGGTGTGCCTCTCGTGCACCTGAGCACAGATCAGCAAAATACTCGTATGCAAAACAAAAAGCGTACGGGGCATCTTTTTGACACTCGTAGTTCATCTCCATTTTCAAAGGCACAAAAAGGATTTCTCAAAAAAGTTGAAGATGTTTCGACATATCTACAGTCAACGCAGACGAACAGTTGAGTACCTGTGTACAGACGAACTGCAGACACAATGATCTAATTGTTCAGCTTTTTTCCTGCAAAATGAGCTTGTGCATGTTCAAGTCTGTACTGGATTTGCATGTTCTGGTGTGGACAGGTTCAACAATTTGGACCGTGTCAATGGAGAAGTAATTCCCATCTTGCGACGTTCACGTCCAAAAACATTCTACACTGAACAAGCATTCTTGTTTCGGTTGCGCAAAAAAGTTGTCTCAGTTTCTCGAACAAAGCCTAATTTCATCTCAAATCTCATGAAAATGTTGCAATTTTCGTGTTCACATTCCTTGACTTGTAAATTCCGCGTTGAGAAACGTCTTTCCAACAGTGCAAAAGCATGAATCATCTCAAGGTCCAATCCAACTTTCTGAGCGAGAGGCCAAAAGTCATCTTGTTATGAATTTTTACACTGACAGTTGGTAAATGTGTTTATTTTCCTGATTCATCTGTAAAGATCAGATGAACAATGACGATGTACGTCGGGGCGCTTCAAAATTGATGTCAGGTTCTTACTGAAGTCTGCAAATGTGGCCTTTCGATTGATCTTACTCACACAGCCTGAAATTCTTTCTCCGAATCAGGAGATCTCGCTTCACAATCTTGACGAACAATGTCTGCTCGACAGACTGTCTCGAGTGTGTCTTGGTGCTTGCACATTGTATACGTATCAAGCAGACGTCCAGCCTTGTTCACGGACACTGCCACCAACTGTTGAGTTGGATGCTGTAGCTCTGGCTTCGATCTGGACCCTTCGTTGTGCCTTTTTGGCAACTTTGTCTTGAAAAGCAACAAAACTAATTTAACCCTCATCCAATTCATCCAAATTGTTTCGTTGTTTGTTTCAAGTGTAAAGAAGTACAAAAACGAGTTCGCTCTTCTTCGATAGTCGTGACAAAGCCCACAATTTCTGATTTCCAGAGACAGCCCATTTGGCTGGGCCTCCCGACTCCAGCTGCCGTGGACTCAATCGCAGATCGAACTTCCCAGTCAGCTGTCGTGCATTCAGTCTCAAATCGAACTTCTCAGTCAGCTGCCCTGGATTCAGTCTCAATTCGAACTTCCCAGTCAGCTGCCCTGGACACAATCTCTGAACCAAGTTCCCAGCCAGGAACAGTGAAAAATTGGGTATTGCTTTCATTGGTTCTCGTTGAACTCGAACTTGAGTCTCTCTGGTAAGTCCGACGCGCCTTTGTCAAAGGACCGTAAAATCCTTCGTCCGTCATTCTGAGATCCAGCAATGCGGATGAACTGGTTGGATCTTTTGATCGACGGTGTGATATCCTCGTGGTTCCCATCTGCACATCTCACAGCTCTCTGTGCGTTTCAGATGGAGGAGGAGGACGAGTTCAGCACCGGCATCATCCTCCCGCCGCTCATCGTCCAGCTCAAGAAGATCCTCGAGCAGTACCCGGACGACTCGCAGATACTCAAGGTGAGCTGTTCAGGCTGAACCAAGTCCTCCCACCCAGGGTCTGATGATGGCGGGGTGAGTCAAGGTGTTTGGATGCCCAGTGGATCCTCTTTTCTCTGACACGATCAGAGCGCACTGCGGCAGCTCTGTCAGATCAGGGACATGACACAACCAGAATGTGGTGTCCGGGTCCTTCAAAACCTTGCTGGTCCAACAGTTGGGTCTGCAATCAAGGTTCATTCTGTGTGTCTGTCCTGCAGAGATGCTGAATTTCAGCCGGATGCAACTTTCCTCAAAGCACATTGTGTTTCTTTCTTTTCTGTCACTCTTTATTTCACTCTCCTGTGCTGTCCAGAAATCATGGTGCCTTCTGTCCTCTGTGCGTTTCTGAGGGCGTCATGGTTGTGGCCTGTCTGAAGCGCTGTACATGTTGTCATGGCGCTTTTCATGATTCTTTTTTCAGAAGAAAATTCTGAAGGTAAAAATCATTGCGAAGAAAACGCTTGTGTGTTCTGTTGTTTCCTTTGTCATCGCCATGTTTCCGTGAAAAGGAATTTTTACTGCAAATCATCTGGTGACTGATGGAGGTTTGCTGTGATTGATGTTTCCGATTCACAAACATGGTTCCGTCTTGCTGCGAAAGACCCAACAACTCAGAATTCCGCTTCAAAATGTCGTTATTCTGAACGAAAAACAAGTCACCGATTTTTTTCCAAGCCAGTGTGTCGTTCTTTGAGTGTGTGTAATTGGCTGCGTTCGTTTCCTTTTTTCATTTGTTTGTGTCTTTGTGTGAATTGCTGTTTGGTGACAAGATCACCAAGCAGGAAAAAGAAGGTACCAAATGTGCACTTGCACAAAGAAGTGATTTTTTTCTTTAATCTCCAAACAAATCCAAAGACAGCCACACATTTCCTGATGTTCGAATGAGAAGCCTCCTGAGCCCCGGAATTTTTGGGTTTCTCCTCGTGTGCCAAGTTACAAGTGCATGTTGGCCCTTGCGACGCCTTGCCCCCTCCCCGAGTTCGTCTAGACTCTGGTCGCGCCTACCCCATTTTGGATTATCGTCGTACTGAAAAAGCCAAGAAATGAATTTGTTTGTGCGAGTGTTTGTGTTTTGTTCTTCTTTCGTCAGTTTCTCAAACCGTTGATCCTGGCAATTTGGCCATACGAAACCATTTCTGACTGATGCACCCTCGTGTCTTCGTGCCCACCCCTCGTTTGTGGCTCATGTTCTGCGGGTACGCTGCTGTCGAAGAACAGTGGATTTCAGCTGCTGTGGAACGAAGAGCGGCTTCGATTGTTTTCTGACAAAATTCCGGCATCAGGAACAACTGTCTTACCCTTCAGTCCATTGTTCAAGTACACTGTTGTGTGAAATGGCGATGTTTTGTTCGCCAAATATTTGATTGAAAAGCAGAATTTGCGTTTGAAATGATAGAATCGTGAACGTCTTTGAAAGACTCTGAAAACGAAATTTTCATTGAGTCCCAGATCCAGGACAATGTGCACGCTTGATCGTTTCCGTGCAAGGGAACTTTTGTGAAATTTGGTCGAAACCAGTGTGAGTTCCGCAGTATCATCTGCCGTTGCGATTTACAGGAGTTGATCCAGAACGCGGAGGACGCGGGCGCGACGCAGGTCAAGTTCCTGCTCGACCACCACAGCCACGGCAACGACCCGGAGAAGCTGCAGCACCCGGGACTCGCCAAGTTTCAGGTGAGGCTCGCGTCGCTCACTAATTGTGCGCTTCAGTCTCGTTTGCAACCAAACCACTCGAACACGTCACACATTTGCGAAAGAAGATTGATCTGAAGCTGATGGTGCTTCCGATCCCACACGTTTGTATTCGTGACAAGACAGATCTTGACCAAACTTGAGTTTGTGGAGTGTGCGACAAAAATTTGCTGCAAATCATTGGCAGTCAGTTGCGCGCGTCAAACACCTGCCAGAACCGTGATTACAAAATTGATGTTTTGACCCTTGTACAGACAGCCATATGTCTCAATACGAGCACTTGTGGGCGACAGAACGAACTGCCCCAAGCAAAAACAAAGGTGGATCCAAAAAGAAAAAGGCGCAATTGACAACGGGACCTTTCACATAGTGGGTCGTCCCCCAAAGTGGATCCTATGAATATCTGATCCGATATCGAGAGTCAGTTGCGTTTGTTCGTCCGCACCCTTCGAAAGATTTGGACAAATTAGAGCTAAGTTGACGGTTCTCCACGACTCACCGTTTTGAGACCTGGTCCCCACCGGAAGCGGGATGCAGACAGTGCATGTTGAATGGTGAAACAATGACCGTTTGAGCCCTGGGGGTCGTGACTAATAAGCGTTTAATTTCCAATGCGGAGCCAAAAGCAATGGTGAGAAAGGACGTGAGTTTGAAGAACGAACCAATCTGCATAATGTGAACTGAGTTGCTTTCTAACAAAACAACATTTGGTTGAGGTTGTGTTTCGTGTCATTCGAAAGACACTACGAACGTAAATGACCAAGTTACTACATTTTGAACATCAGGGCAAATGAAAGGCTTCCTCTTGATGGCAGAACAGTTCTTGTCCTGTTTGGATCCGCGTGAGTTTTGAGATTTTTGGCACTGAAGCTCAGTTCTCCGCCAAGGTAAACACGAGGCGCACTCGTCATGAATTCTGAATCGCACAACAATGGGAACTCACCATGTCGAGCACCGCGAAGAGTTGAGCTCTGCGTCGCTGCCAAGTCCTTCTGTTGGCCGCGAAGGAACAGCGACACCGACAGAAAAAAATAGAAGAAAAAGTCCTCCTTGCAGAAATAAGTTTTGCAAGGCACTCAATTTTGTCGAATCCACAGATCCACACTCGTATCGCGATATCCAAGCTTGTGTGGAACTGTTTCAGAAATGTGTTTCGTTTTGCTGCCGAGTGCTCCGCTTTTCTTGAAAAAACTTGATGTCCACCTGGGCCGGGTGGAGACCGGCCCTCGCCTCAGCTGTAGGCCAAACCCGAGCGAATCCGCTGTGCTTGAAGCGTGTGCGCACAGTGCTCCTGCGAAGCTGCGCACGGCGGGCGATTTGAATCGTCCGAAATCATTTGTGCACAAACGAAGCTGGTTCTTGTGTTCTTTCAGATTAAGGTTGTGTTCAGAGAATTCGTGACTGTTGGATTCGTTTGAGAGGACGCCATTGCTTGACGACAGAACTCAGTGGCCAATAATACTCTTGCTTTGGTTTCGGATTGATTTAATTTCAAGACCAATGTTCAATTCAGTAGCGACGATCTGAAGTTGACCAATGTTCTGGTGTATTGTACAACCCTTGCTTGCAAAATGCTTGCGTGGCCAGCACAGAACAAATTCTGTCCTGGAGGGACCACCAGGTGTGTTTCTTGCGTACGAGAATTCAAACATTTCCTGAGTGCCTTGACGTATTGTTGCAGGGCCCGGCGCTGTACTCGTTCAACGATGCGCGCTTCAGCGATGCCGACTGGACGGGGATCCGCATGCTCTCCCAGAGCGTCAAGCAGCCGGACAGGTTCAAGGTCGGCTACTTCGGCATGGGCTTCAAGTCCGTCTTCCATATCACAGGTCAGTGTTTGTGACTGTGACATCATTGTTTGTCGTTGCAACGTGCTTTTCCGTGGGAACTTTCGTGAAACCGTGGAATTGTCATACGAGTACGAAACAAGAGACCAAAAAGGAGTGAGTGAAACACGGAGACAACTGTCTACAGTCGGTGCGTTTGTGTCGCTGATGTGTTTGAGGTTAGAAAAGTGGTGTGCAGGACAGTGCGTTGTTATTCTGAAGTCAGTGCACTGCAAAAACGTCATTGCTCGTCTTCCCCACGCAGACCTGCCGTCCATCCTCAGCGGGGAGCGACTCGGAATCATCGACCCACACCAGAAGTTCTTCAATCAGTCCACGTTCGGCTGCAACATGCGCAAGAACCCGGGCCTCGTGGACTCGCTGTCGCACCAGTTCGAGCCGTACATCGGTGTGTTCGGCGTCAACAAGGACGTGCTGCGCAGGGGCCAGTTCAGACACACACTCTTCAGGTCAGTGAAGCCGTACTGTGGCCAACGAGAAAAATGTACTCCGCTGCTAGCGCTCCAAGCTCGTTTTGATCAAAAGCGACTTGTTCATTTTGAAATGCTGAAGACGAAATTGACGAAACGAGACGAACGTTGTTCGCCAGTTCCAATTCTCACAGGCGATTTGTCTGCCAAACAGACTGGTTCGCTGTTTGCTCGTGTGTGCGATATTGAAACGGTGCGCGTTCTGTTCAGGTTCCCGCTGCGGGTCGAGGCGTCGCCGCTCTCCGACACCATCTACACCCCGCAGAAAGCGCTGCTGCTCTACAGCTGCTTCATGAAGGACGCGCACCACATGCTCACCTTCCTCAAGGTATGTCACTGACGGTGGGAACGCAGGACCCACAGACGAACGTGGATCCATCCGTGCTGTTCACACTCCAATTTATCCGTGCAGCACACAAAGCAGAGTGAAGTGCAGAAGATCTCTCAATGCTTTTGACGAACAGAAAGTTTTGAAACAGGTCAGCAATGACTGCTTCTTTCACTGTAATGTTCGATCTTCAGAACCTGGAGAGCATCGAGCTGTGGGAGCGGACGCCGTCCATGTCGGAGCCGCAGCTGCTTTTCAGAGTCGCCATCCGCCGGGGCTGCCTCGCGCAGGTCAAGCAGAAAAGGTGCGCGTGCGTCGTTTTGAGGAAAGGATTTGAGAAAGAAGAAGTTGATTCATTTTATGGGTCGATGTTCAGCAGCAGATTGTTCAATTCTCTCCTTGGCAGCTGGTTGTCAAGGCAGCAGCTGTTGGGAAGTTTCACGGCACCGTGGTTTGAAAACAAGAGGTTTGAGTGTCGCAGCCGGGCATGGCTGTTTTCTGTTCCAGGTCGGAGTTTTTGGACAGAGCACGATCTTCAAAATACATGGACCGAGAAATCTCTTCAACGTACCCCATGGAGGTGGAAACAGTGTATTTCAACCTGGAGGACGAAACCCAGGAAGTGAGGACGTACAAATGGCTCGTGACAACTCACTACTGTGGCGGCCAGGTGTCGGCAACTTTCAGAAAACTGTACCAAGACGCCGAGTTGAGTTTCCCGCCCTGGGTGGGTGTGGCTATGCCTCTGAAACTCCCCGAGAGCGATGACGTCACAAGTTTCCGTGAAGACGCCTCAGACAGTGAGTACTACTCACTGGGAAGTGAAGATGGCCACGTGTTCTGTTTTCTCCCGCTTCCGTTGGACAGACCAATCGCAACCGGGCTGCCTGTTCACGTCAATGGCTTCTTTGCCTTGGAACTCAATCGGAAGTACCTGAAGTGGCCCACAGCCAATCAGAGAAGCGATGAGCTCACGGACAAGCGGTTGCTATGGAACCAGTGCTTACTCACAGAAGGCCTGCCCAGGGCCTACGCCAAACTGCTGTTGGATGCTATAGACATGCACGCGATGGGGAAACTTCCGGACATCACGATCAGGACAATCTACCGCGCGTTCCCCGACATGAAGAAGGTGGAGAAGAAGTGGGATGTGATCCTGGCGCCGCTGTACGCGGAGGTGTTCAAACACCGCGTCGTGTTCACGGAGGCGCGCAAGGGAATGTGGATCACGGCCAAGGAGGCGGTGTTCAGCCCGCTCAACGCCGAGGAGGACGACGAGGCGCAGAAGGTCAGTACGCTCAATGTTGTGCACTGTGGTTGTTTCGGTGTGGGCGGCCACAGACGGATTGTGAAAACAGTCTCGTCATGAACACCGTCAGACCGACAAGCGTTGCCACAATTTCTACTGTTGTGTGACCAAAACAGACATGAAATATAGCAGAATATGGTGTGGAAATACAGATATTTGAGCCTTCATCTGCATCTTGTTGTTTCAGCTGATCATGGAGGTGTTGACGCAGGGGCAGGTGAAGGTGGCGTGCGTTCCGTTGCACGTGCAGGCGGCGATCCAGACGAGTCCGCACACGCACCTCACCTTCATCACGCCCGGGCTCGTCAGCGCCACCTTCCGCAGTATTCAGGTGTGTGTGCGTGTGTCTGCGTGTGTGTGTGTGTGTGTACACGTTTTGAATTTCTGACAATGTTCTCCGCCTGTTGAGGTCGATTCGCTCAATTCGTTTTCAGTGCAGTGTTGAAGCATGAGCCAGGGTGATTGAACACACCAACGAGTTGGGTGTTGTTGCCAACGAGTCAGAGTTCGCGCTTCACCGTTGTTTTCTGCGATTCTTACAGAGGAACATGGGTCTGCAGTGGGAGGAGAGACTGGTGCTACTCAAGTACCTGATCCGCCAGAAGAAGTACGACCTACTGGACGGACAGCAGATCCTCCCGCTCGCCAACGGAGGCTTCGAGTACTTTGTCACCAACCCCAAGTAAGAACCTGTGACACGTAACACGCTGGCACTGCACAGGTGCTTGCAGTTGTGTGGGCTTGTCCTTTTGCAGAAGTGCTTCCAAATTGCTTCTCGAAAGGAGAAATGAAAGCAAATTGATTGGTAGTTTCTGTGTGCCCAGAAGTCAGTGGTAAAGACACAACACTTGGCTGCTTGAGATGAGACGCTTTGAAGTCTGGTCTTCACCTCAATTACTGTCAATACTAATTCTTCTGAATTTTCTGATATTTACTCACGCTTTGCAGTAGGTTCAGAATGTAAGCACTACATCTCATGCATGCCGAAGATGCGTTTCACTGAGTGTGTGTTGTAACCAACTCGTACCTCTTTCATTTGTGGCATGTTAGCTTGATGTAAGTACAGGAAAAACGGAGCAGACTTCTTCTACAATTTTGGGATATGTGTGTTTTGTTTCATCGGTGGAATAGTGTGTTGACACACGGCGGTGTGTGCGTGTGTGTTTGTGCGTGTGCGTGTGTTTGGGTATCAGTGGTGTGTGATATCAAAACTTCATTGACCATGGTGTGATCCAAATAGAATCTAGTTGTGAACGTTTTTGCTGTTGTGGCTTCTCTAGCAAGTTGTTGTGTGCTGATGACAACTTTCGGTTCGCTCTGTCATTTCTTCTTGGCTGTGGTTGTGGGATCGACGAAAGTTCTGAAGTCGTTGTGAAAGAAACCAGCAAAACGAGTCCCTGTTTCTGGTGGTCAGCGCCTTCACACGATCCGCGTTGTTCGCAGGCGCGCGCAGCGGTTCATCTTCGTGGGGACGCCGTCGCACCCGCAGAGCCTGCTGCCCGGCCTCGAGGACGACCTGCTCGACCCCGACATCGACGCCGAGCTGCTCAACGGGCTCCTCACCGCCTCCGCCAAAGGTAGAGATTTCCGACAGTTCTGTTCTTGTGCTGGACGTAGTCTCAACCAGAGATGTGGAAATCAATGGGCTTTGGTGAAGTTGCCGGTGTGACTGATAAGCGTTTTGTTCTCGCACAGGATACACGCAGATCAGGGAGTTGTCGAGCGAGGTGGTGCGGGAGCTGCTGCCACGCTGCATCCCGCCCGGCCGGTCCGGGGACAACAGGGTCACGTGGACTCCGGGGCAGAACGGACACCCGCCCGCCAGCTGGCTGCAGGACGTCTGGAAGTAAGAGCCGAATCTGGAAAGCTGTTGCTGTTGTTGCTTTTTGTCAAATTAACCACTCATAGAACAAAATGGGACGCATCTCCAAGAGACCGCTTGTCTCGCAGGTACCTGATCAAGTACTACCGGCACGACCTGCACCACTTCGAGGACCTGCCACTGATCCCGATGAAGAGCAAAGCGACGCCCCTGGACGACTCGGTGCTGCAGGCCGCGTCTCCCGAGAAGGGGCGCGCCAGCCCCGGGAGTCGCATCTCCCCCGCCAAGGGAACAAACTCCCCAACCAAAAGCCGCTCGCCCGCCCCCGCCTCCCCACCGAAGATAGAGTTGTGCCCCCTCGGCCCTCCCAATGGGATCGTCATGCGACACTTCGACGGGTTGAACCTGGAGGATTTGGAATCCATCATGGACAAGCTCGGGGTCACTGTGATAGGTACATGACCTGCAAAGGATGAGCAATACGTATGAGTGTTCTGAAGAGACTTCTTTCATTGAGCCTATTTGGGGGAATATTGCCGGCTTGATTCTTTCTCAACATGCAGTGCTTCCTTTATGGGTGCTAGGACTTGAATGAACGTGTTTGTTTCAGACGACCTGCCGGCGTACATTCAGGCACATCAGCTGATTCCAAAGCAATACGTCAGCACGCCTTCCTTCGTTGGAATACTCAAGGTACCTTTTCAGTCTGCCTTATTCATTTCGTGGCTTTTGAAGTTCGCTCTCCGCGATGCGTGCAATGTGTGCGTCGTTGTTGCAGATTTTCCACAAGGTGCGGAACAATCTGGGCGAGGTGGAGTTCAAACGTACGATTCGCGAGGAGCTGAGTGACGAGGAGCTGACGGTTCTCAGGTCCCTGTTCGCGAGGTGGGTGCGCGTTGTTGGCGAGTCAGAAGGGTAGGGTCCGAAAACGTAAGAGTACACTTCTGAATCGACGATCATCTGTGTGGAAACTACCTATGGGTGCTTCTGACACTGAATTTGACCATTTGAGCAGAAAGCACCCTGCTGTGCTCAGAAGTATACCATTGGGGGTACCAATGGTGCACTTCTGACACTGACGGTATACTTATTTCTACTGTTTTCGTCCCAACACTGC
>JAAUXT010124831.1_pt1 | contig 19020 bp, 15 predicted proteins | sample 7278171 | NCBI WGS metagenome assembly JAAUXT01 (sample SAMN14350112, study PRJNA611818) | marine sediment metagenome | isolation source: surface marine sediment (1.8m) | place: French Polynesia: Moorea | collected 2018-08 | reverse complement strand
CGCTTTTTAAGTAAAGAACCCTTTTAAGTGTCATACTCGGAAAGGCCCATCTTCAGCAGGCCCGTTTCAGGAGGAGTCCTTGGATGAGCCAGGCGGATCGAAGGTTTAGTGTGTGATTGCGAACAGTTGGATTAGCCATCCGAACGTGACAGTACCAACAACCTTACACAACACAAGGCACAGTCACTAGGTCCTGTTTGTCAAATAAACAACAAAAGTTATTCACATGAGGAGCTGCCAATAACACCAAACAACATTGGAACAAAGAAGCCATCAGCTGTTTGTTGTTTTCTTGCACATCATCACACAGGGATCAAACTTGGATCTCCCTGGTAAGTTGCTGATTGTCAGTACTCTCAGCACTAAGGTCTGTTCACCAAGGCCACTGGATTGTGCTGCCAATTCAACGCTTTCATCCTCCATACAACAGGCTCATCACCAGCCAAACAACACCCACATTGATGTGATATTGATCCAAAATACATTTACCTCACTAAAAGTATCAATTGTTTGTTTGGAAAGGTATTGAGTGGCAGATAAAGAAAAAAAGCCTGGCAATACAAGGGACAGGAGTGTACATTAAAATATCAATACCCTGAAAGGTCCCATTCAGAACTCTTCTCTCCAGAAAGGCTTTTCAATAACAAATGTGCACAATAAGATTCCTTTCAAAGAAATCCACACCAATATAGCTCAGCCTTAATGTTTGTGTTTTTGTGTATGAATTGAGAAAATGATCCATAATTTATTGCAGTGACAAAGGACATGATGGGCAGTGCACAATGACATTAGGCAACCGGCCCAAAGATTCATCAACATACCTGTACACCCACCTGCACTTCTCTGTGCATTCTGTTGCAAAAAGAGGCATCTATCTATCAACTCACAAGTTTCTCAATAACAGCAAAGACAAGGAAATTTGTTGTCTCTGTGCAACATAGCTGCTGAAGTCAAAAGCCTCAAGTAAATTCTGCACCAAGTGAACCCAAATGAAACTTCTGAAACAAGATACACTCCATCAGACATGAAGACAGTACAACTGTTTTCTTTCTTGTTGATGGTCACCTTGGCTGTAGCTGCCAGTTTTACTCGCCTTCATGTGCTGAAGCAAGGGTTCCCAGAAGGTGAGTTGACAACTTACAACAGGGCAGCCTAGTGTTGCCAAGTCACAAAACTGATTCTGCCAGCAGACTGGTGTTTGCAACAGATGATAAGAACTTTTGAGTCAGTAGTAAACAGCAAGTTCCAGAATTCTCATGTTACTGAGTCCCAAAAACAATAAAAGGACACATGCACCTGATTTCATGTTCCCATGTTGGGAGTGTTGTGTTTCCCCCAGGTGGAGCAAGCAACCAACTGTGGCTCCAGTTCCAGGCCACAGGACTGCAACCTGGACTAGGCAGCTATGTCACCCAAACTGCTCGCAACAAGAAGCACTGCTGGATCAAGTGCCTCAGGTCAGCATCAAGATGAGTTCATCCAGAACAAGTACATTGGGCAATGCTGCACTTGGTTTCTATAGAGAATTATGTCTGTGGGAAACAAAAGGGTCCCATGAATGGTGACTATTTTCACACACAATCAGCAGAATTTTTCAAAAATATGTGTACTCCCACCACACAGCTGTTTTGGGCCACTTTGGGTCACACAGCTGCCTTGGGCTTCATGGTTCACTTTGGCATGCTTTGGCCTGCATTGTGCTTTGGGACCCTTCAGGCTGTTTTTGGTTGCACAGGTTATCACTTGCATCTCAAAAGCACACCATGCATCCCAAACCAATTCTGTGTGCCCCAAATTTGCATGCCTCAAACAAGATAACTCTTGGTCATGTGGACCTGTGGTGGGAGTGTAAAAATATTCAGTGAGTTCCAAAGAAAGCTGCTGCAACATTGCACATCTTCTGTCCAGGTCAGCTGACTGTATGGGTGTCATCACAAGGTTGTCCTCATGCCAGCTGTGGACCTTCACAGAAGTGCTGACATCAGCAAATCTCACAACTGAGTCTGACACCACACTCACATTGAGAGGTGAGATACCAGGGAAAGTTGTCTTTACAAAACAACCTGTAACTAAGATGAGTGTCTATGCATTTAGATATTAGGGTATGAGCTGGCTGAAGAGCTTTGGGCATGCAAATGTATATTTGTTTTGTACCACCAGAGTCAATCTGGATCTGATTTCAGACAAATACATTGACTGGTTCTCAGAGGCAGTGACCTGTGAGCAGGGTCCTTTTGGATTCCCACAAGGAGGAGGCAACAAGGACTTTGCTGAGGATGCAACACATGGCCTTCTGTCTGGCATTGATGTTGGGACATATGGAGCAGTGAAGCCACAGGCTGTGTGGTAGGGTGCTAATTGGTTGTCTCACAATACATACAAATACACACACACACACTGAACAATGATGTTTTGTGCACACAGCCCATGGTGAGGCAACAGGCCAATGACCCAAAACTTTCAGAGTTTTGATCATTTTCCATTTCATATCCAGCATGAGACTGCACTTTGGCAACTTCACCTCTGACTGGATTGGCTACTTCTTTCCTGACAACACCCACAGCTTCACACTGCAACAGGGAGAGGTCATCACTGGGGTCAGGTTTCACCATGGTAACCTGCCATCCACTGTCACCACTGTAGGGACAACCATCAGACTCTCAGCCTTCACCTTCTACACAAACACAGGTGGGCTGAAGCTGCAAGTTTGGAAGCCGCAAGCATTTTGCTCATGACAGTCATCATGTTGAGTTTCAGAATCCTTTGATACCACATCCTACTCAAACAGATTTCTCAGTTTTCAGCAACATGAAACTGTCTTCCAAGTCCACACACCACGGTGTATTGCTTTTGCAGGCGCCATCTATGGACCCTATGGAGACACGACCGATCCGGCCCTCAACGTCACAACAGTCACCGGACGTCAGCTGTTGTCACTGAAAATCAACTATGGCCTCATTCTGCATGAGATCTCCCTCAAGTTCATCCGGTGTGAATGAACTAATGCGAGATTAGATGGTGTGATTTCGATGCATGACTTCACACTTCTTGCACTGAGATTCCCAATATGTTGACCTGTCAACAGTAAGAGCCTTCAAGGGGTGGAGAGTCATTGTACCTAAACTCATTGCTGAGTCATTGCACTTGTGCAATTGGCCCAAATTTCCTAATCCACTCTCTCTGATTGGCCCAAATATTTTTTGTCCTTGATTTCAGTTTTGCAATGGAAAACATTTGGAATTACTCAAGCTGAAAGCTTGTTAAAGAAATAATCTCAACTTTAGAGTGTGACCCTTGGTTTAGTTTGTTGTATGAATAAACAGTATTCTGTGCTGCACGTTGCTTGTGAATTGAGAAGACGCAAAGACAGAGATTGCACCACCACGACACCAATCACGAGACAACAAGAGAAACATGGGACCAACATGGACCTGCAACCCTAACTCCGAATGCACACCAAGGTCACAACACACCAAACATGGGTATCACACACCCAAAGGAAAAAATAAATGGGCAGTGAGTAGCCATGTTCACACGGGCTGTTCCGCTTCAACAAACACTGATTGTCAATGGGTTTCAACCCCAACCTTGTGCCAATGGGTGGTGTGGAATGTTGTGAAAGCTGGGCGCCGTGCCAGCTGTGCGCATCCACCTCACACGAGGTTTTGTGATGCGGGACACACGGACAGGGAGGGGATGCTGACAAGGAGGAACAATCATGAAAAATCTGTTCATTTTGGTGACAAATTCCCTCCTGGGTGCTATTCCAGTGCACGGCCAGGTACCGGTCGAGCACGAACACTATAGGCAGCCTCTTTCAAAAGTATGTGTACAGCAGTTTCTCCAGGAAAATGGTGCTCAATTGTGTTCATATTTGGTCTGTGGATTTGTTCTTAGTTGCAGATTAGGTGCCAGAAAGAGTTTTTGTTGGAATGCAGCAAAAAAAAGTTGGCACCATGCCAACTGGTCTTGTCTGGAACTGTTGACCAGCGCAAATCACACGAGACTGGTGGGCCTATTTTTGTACAGGATCCAATGGAGCCAGAGTGGGGTGTAACCTGGTCAGAGTTTGTCCCAGTTTGCCCCATTCCAATCCTGGGTCTGCTGGAGGTCACTGGAGGGGCACTGGCTCTCAACCCTGACCCAGGATCTGCTGGTGGGTCACAAAATGTCTTGTGTGTGAGAGGTTTTTTCACACAGGGAACTGGGGTCCCTGCACTGTCAACAGAACACAACTCACAACCTGGAAATGTGTTGAGTACAACATCCCACAACACCAAGTTTGGTTTCTGCCTGAAGGGCTTTGCCTCCAGAGACAACTGTTCCTGGGAGGCCTGGGAGCAGGTCTCTTCCCACAGATGAAAACTGCTGTGTTCGTGACAGGCGGGTCTCAAGAGTTTAAGGAGCAATGTTTGGAGAGGAAACTGCAACATCACCTCAACTTCAGATCCCCCGCCAGACAGAATGATTCTGATTGAGAAACCCTGGTTCTTGGTCAATTTTGTTCAACAATGTTTTTGCAAAAGCTGAAGCACTTCCAAACTGTGGAAAAACCGAAGTGTGCAAAAACAATGTTGAGGTTCAGGTTTTCAATTTCAAATGTTGTGTTTAAACTCCCTTTTGGGAAAGAAGAAACAAGTCAGATGGCTGAAAATGGGAAAATCAGGAGGTAGTTCACACGAGAAGTGACTTGATAAGGGAAACTGTCATTGAAGAAAAAAGTTCTGACCTGGTGCAGCTTCTCCCAATACAGAACCTTGAGCATCAGGGTCAGTTTGCTGTAGAATAGGTCCCTGGGATGAGGGATGGAGGGGCTGATGTCTGCACCCCCGCCGACCCTGCCGCCCTGACCTCCAAGCCAAAGCAAGAACACAAAAACATTGAAGATGCCCGGTAAAGAAACCTGTTTGTCATTGTTACATGAAGCAAGGCGATATCTACACGCCACGGTCCTTGACCCAAACTGAGCTGTTAGCGCTCTTAGCAACTGGACTTTTCCACAGATAAGTTGGCATGTGTGGTTTGTCTTTCCAGATGACCAGACCTGATAGTGCCTCCCAGCCTGGCTTCAATTCCAAGATATCTTCATGTTCACCCAAGCAATCTGTTGAGTCAACAGAGTCCACATAATGTCCTTGAAAAGCGATGAAGTCTTCAACAAAATGGACAACTTCATGTGTTTTTGGTTTTCCATTGGCTTTTGTTGTGTGTCTGTAGTCATTTCCAATTTGTTGTCATGACTGGTGTCTGAAGGCAATACTTAGTTTACCTCTCATTCCACTGTGAGAGATACCCGCTCAGGGAACTGTGGGTTCGAGCTCAGGCTGTGACAGAGAATGAGAACATTTGCTAGTTTATTACTCAGTCCAGGCAAAGCACTAAATCTGCAGGGTGAATGTTGTGCTACAGTTTTTATGCTTAGGCTTCAGGTACTTCGCTGGAGGGCAGCTTTGGCCTGGGGCAGCTCTGCTCAAGCAGCTCTTTTGGGTTCTCAGAACACCGTCCAAAGCTGGATAGTACACGTGGGAAGATGTGATAAACTTCCACATGATACACAGAAGAACTGAAGCCTCGTCTTCCAACAAACAACAAGGAGGTGGACTTTAAATTAGAGAAATGGAATGTTTATTTAATTGTCTAAGGGAAATATAAATATTTACTGCATAAACGATCACACAACAACCACACAGAAAACAGTATTTGACAGCCCAAGTTTTCGTTCCTGTTTGTGTTTCCTTTCTGCTGACTGTTCAGCCTGATTTTTGCAGAATCAGTTCCTGTATTTTCTTATTGTGGTGATGATAAAGATAATTGGATTCACAATGGAATTCATGGGCAGAACAACAATATTCACCCAAATGAGCATTTCCATGGGGTAAGGTTTCACAAAGAGTGATATCAGGTGAATAATCCCACTTGGTATCCAGCACAACAGATTAGAACTGGTGATAGCCACAAGTTGTACAAATATTGGTACATCTGAAGTTTTCTTTGATTTGGCAGCTCCAACATTTTTATGACTAGATCTTATTTCTGAGATTAACTTTGAGTACATAACAATGTTAGAAATGATAGCTACAACTTGAATGAGGATTGAGAAAATAGCAAATGCTATTGACAGAAATGTAGAATTTTGAGGGTCAATGAGAGGTGAACATAAAGTATTGGGCACTGATCCTTGTAAGACATGCAAGGAGGCTGTCATCCCTATAATTAGAATAAAAATAGACACATAAATTCCAGATATGATTTTTTTTTATGAAGGAAAATTCTTTGAACTTAGAATCCACTGGATGCTTAGTTACCATAAGTCTAGATAGAGACAAAAGACAACTTATTGTTGGAGAAAGTAGGATGAAAAACAAAGAAAAGAAAAATACAACCAAGCATGTCAGATTTGCTCTCCATTTCTCAGCATCCAAAATGAGGGTTTCCTTGTATTTCAAGTCAGATGCCCACAGGATAAATAGTGGAAAACTGAGTGTCATGTCTGACACATTGACAGAAATTACAACTGCTGGAAAAGCTGCAGACTTGTCATATTTTTGCCACAGACCACATATTTGAATCACAATTGAGAGAATGTTCAGTGATAAAACACAAGCTGAAATTACATAGAACAATATTTTGATTGCCAATGTTGGCAAAATGCCTTGGCAAGCAACATACCAAGGAATTGGTTCTGAACAATTTATGTTCTTGGGTACAATGCAGCAAATTTTATACTTGTTAACAACAATCAATTTTACCCTTGAATGACTGAATGCATTTCCAATTACATCAGTCAATGAGCAGTTTTCTAATGACAACAGAACAAGTGTGTTGAAACTGGAAAGTTGATCATCATGAAAATTGTGCAAGGGATTGTGTGATAAATTCAAGTAAAATAACATTGTCAAATTTACAAGAGAATGTTGTTGAATAAATGTGATATTATTGGAACTCAACTGGATCGCTCTCAATAGCAGAGAATGCCCAAAGCACCTTTGCTTTATTCCTGCGATTTTGTTTGCACTTGCATCAAGTGTAAACAAGAATCTTGTGTTGTAAAGATAAATACACAAGTCAGAAATGCTAGAATTAGTTATTTTGAAAGTGATGAGTGCATGAGAGACATTTCCTGTATTGGAATGGTTGGACACAGTGCAATGAGAAACAATAGAGTCTTGTATGATCATGGTTTGGAATGGTATCACTGGAGTAAAGGTGTCATTAGAAAGAATGGCATTGAAGCAACCCACAGCAAAAATAACACATTTACAGTTTTTGGGACACTTGTTTGGGGACAGGGTACACCACAACTCATCATCCTGAAAAGGACAGTCTTTGTTGCCATCACATACATTGCCCAAATGAATGCACTGATGACTGTAGCCACATTTAAACATGTTTGTGCATGTAATCATCAGCTGACAGGAGAGATCTTTTGACTCATCTGTTCCTTTTGGGCAATCCCACATGCCATCACACACTTTGCTCCATTGCACACAGTAGAAACCTGGACATTTGAACATTGCATTGCATTCAAACTTTTCACAATTCTGAATATGACCTCCATTTGAACATGGCAGCAAACTCCCAAGCTCAGAAACAATAAGAATGCAAATATGAGATACATGAAAGCAACCATTGCTGAACTTGGAACATTGAAGCAAACCAAAGAGAGAACATTTTCTTGTGCCCATCTCTGCAAGTTGTTGATGTGTGAAATTCATACCAAGCCATGGTTGCATGATTCCAGAATCAAACTGCTTTACTTGTTGGAGGGTTTTTGATCCAACTGTGTGGTCACTCTTGGGATTAGCCTTGTTGCTTGGTGTTGTCTGAACAGGAAAAGGTAGAACACAGGAGCCTTTAACAAATGAGTAATACCACTGTGTACAGCGAGGGGACACATTTGAATTGATCTGAGTCTTCGTCTTTGGCCCTTTCGGACAATCAAAATCAAGGTTTTTATTTGAACAATGGATTTGCTTGCTGCAAACCAAGGAAATAGACATGAGGTGTGCTGCACACTGAAATGTATTTCCTCCTGTTCTGGCAGTTTGTGCAATGTACCTATCAACAAAGCACACTGGGTATAGCCTGTGCAACGTCCATTGTAATTCAGACTTTTTCAGTTTGTGTTGAACAATATTTGATGGTGTTTTGTTTCTTGAATCCGTAGTGAAATTGCAAGTAAAAATGGGAGGAAATACTGGATCAATAGCCAACAAAAGAACTTCAAAGTATGGTTCTTGAAATGAGCTTTTGGTGCAGATTTTGTTTTGGTTCACTGTGTCACTCTGGGAAAAAATGTAACAGAAGCCAGCAAATATAATCTCTCCTTGTTTGCAAGAGGAAACTGTGTGGTTGCTGTTCTGAGGGTTTGTAGATTGTGGGTTCTTATGAACACAAAAGATGTCCTGTGAAAGTCCACTGTGACATGTTGTGGACACCCACTCAATTTCAAGTAAATTGTGCAATATCATCCCAGAGCAGATGAAGGAGGGATCTTTGTAAGGGTGGGGAGGATTTGCATAATTTTTCTGCTGACCAGATGTAACTCTTGTGAATAGATATATGTCATTGTGGGGTACCACACAAGAAAAAGGTGGTGTTTTCTCATAATACTCCACAATTTTCATTGAATACTTTTTGAAATGATCTTTCCACAAGTGGAACACAACAGGATCTCCAGTCACCCACTTTTGCACACCCTACAAAAAACACAAAAATTACTCTGAGCCATGCCTTGAACATAATTTGGTTGTTCTGTGGTGTGTTCACCCACCTCAGTTTTGCCCAAAAGGCCAATGAAAATAAATTCAACTGGTGGAATGGTTGAATGCTTCAGAACTGAAACAAAATCAATTATTTGATTTGTGTCCAGGAAAATGGGCAAATGGGAAGTCAAGTGCATGCACAATGATGCAGCAGAATTCCATGAGAGCTGCAGGTCTCCATGCTTCAGATAGAGGATGGAATCTTCTTTAGGTGAAGTGTAGTTGTAGAAATACATGAAAATATCGTCAAATTGCCTAGTCCTGTTTTCTACAGGCTCTCTGATGACACTGAAAGCATCTGTTAACCAAAAGACTTTAGCATCAGCAAAGTTTTTTGATGTTTCCTTTCCAACATCTACTTGTGCAACAAGACCCTGGGATGAAAATAGGAAGATAGAAGTCACAGAGCAATCCACCATCATTGATATAGTTTGCTTGATGTTGAGGGGAGTTTTGCAATTTATGTTTGGTGGTCTGGGTTGTAGATGAAGTTTGAATCCCCATAAAACTAATGATGTCACAGAAACATTCATCATTTTTGATCTGGTTGTTTGTCTTGCACAAATCACTAAAATGTAGTCAGTTGATTTTGGATAATTATTCAGCTGAAACAAAAAATATCCTTTCTTCAAAAAAAGCAGTTCATTCTCATAAATCAGTATTTTATGAAACTTTATATCAATCCAGCTATCCTCATTTGCTCCTGACATTTGAATCACAAAGCTTTTTCTCCATTTCATATTTTGAGGAATGGTGTAAACTGTTTGAGCACTAAGTCTGGAAACCCCAGCAGCTGGAGTGATGCAGAACCATTTTTGCAGCCAGTCACTAGCAGTGGAGAAATCTCCCTCTCCTGTGTGACAATGTTTTATAGTGTGTGAGTCTTGGCAGTAATATTCACCACCACATGCTCTGCAGTGTTGAACACACAGCTGGTTGGTTGCTACTGGAATACGCAGGCCATCATAATCTGAAGCAGTTGAGAGAAAATGAGTCTGCATTGCATGACATTTCTCACAGAAATGCCCTGGCATTTAGCCCATGCCATCCTATACCATGCTGCACAAGAATTGGTGCCAAAAAGAATGAAATTGTGCACACCACCCTGTTTAGTCTGTACGATCCCATAGCATATTGCTTAGTTCATAAGGATTTGTGCCAAAAAGAATATGGCACCAAAAGTGCCAAAAATCTAAGTTCCAGTTTTTTGAAGATGAGATGTCTTTAGGTTTGTGTCAAAGGCCTTTGAAAGTAATTTCAGTATTTTGCCTCCTGGTAGGTTGTCAGGGTAGTTGCTATGGAGACAACTTTGGAATTGTGAGGCAATCTTTCATTCATTGTGCCTTTTTAATACCCAAAATTCCCTTTTGGTGTGAATATCAGTCTTGATCTAAAAATGTGTGCACTTGTAGTTGCTGGGGAACAGTTACCCTTGCAACCAACCTGCAAAATGCTGAACGTGCTTGCAAACGAAACATGGGAGATGTTCTGCACCTCCTGTCTGATGGACACACACACACACACACACACACACACACACACACACCATCTGAGATACACATGAACCTGTGCACCTCTTTCTGAGCGGTGACCATGTCCACTAAAATTCATTTTCACTGAAGGTCATCCACTGACTTGTGGCATAAACCACCTTTTGCCCAAGGGATCTTTCTATCTTTCTAAAATTGTGAAGAAATACGAGGTGTGATTGGTTTGGACCACCTGAAATAATGGCCACCCAGGGCTCGCTTTGTCTGGAATGACCTGAACAGACTTCATCCACTTTTGCCCAACCAGCCAGCCAGCCAGCCAGCCAGCCAGACAGACAGACAGACAGGCAGACAGACAGATAGACAGACAGACAGACAGACAGACAGACAGACAGACAGACAGTTTCCTCTCAGTACAATCAGCATGTTTTACCAGCAAAAATAAACCAATTATAGTGTTTATGAAGGTCAGTCAGTGCAAGTAAACTTACATTCTGCTCTTCTCAGTCCCACAAGCTCAGATAGCAGCATTTTGTGGTGATGATAATTTGGATAGAATGATTTGAGCCAAGCTTTCACTTCAACAGACAACTGAGCTCTTTGTTTGGTGTTCAGCCAAATGTCTAATTCACAGCCCAAGGCAGAGCGATGCCTTACTTTTTGAGATTTTATGAAAACTTGCATTACAATGCATTCATCATGCCCTTGGCTAATTTTTGAAAAGAAATCACTGATGATGAGTTGCCTACTATCACAGATATTGAGCAACACTGACTTGCATGAAGTTGGTTTCAGCCTCATATTGCCAGAGAAATAATTATAATATCCCTGGAAAGAATAAATCACCAACAGTACAACATTTGATTTTGTGTAGAAATTTCTGTGCTGTGCCAAAAGATTTTCTGTGCAGTCCCAATGACATTGTTTAAAATCATCATTGGAGAATCCCATTGTCCTGCATTTTGTAAATGTTTCTCTTGTTCCACCCTTTTCAACAAAATCATAAAGGGAAGTACCAGCAAACTGACACTTTGTTCCAAATCCTTCTTTGCCAGAATGATTCAAGTTGTTCCAAGTTCCCTCTATCTTGAGACCTTCTGATGTACTGACCTTGACAACAATCCATGAGTTTGAACCCAAAAGGCTGAACTCATACTGAATTTCATTTTGGGGTGTCACAAACAAAAGATTTGGGGCATGTTTCTTTGTCACAGAGGAAAACTGTATTTTACCTCTGTTGTTAAAACTATTGACCAACACAAACAAAATGCATTGAAATGTGCTGCCTGAAAATAACATATATCCATCCTGTGGAGAAGAAACATTATGCATTGGTGCTGACAGAGCTCCAGGCCCATCAAATGCTTCAACATAAACAGCAGACAATAAATGAGCTTGCACTAAAATTTGATCCAATTTGGAAATACTTAAATGATACTTGTGCAGTGAAAATATTTTCTTTACATAAAATGAAATCATTTCCAAATTGCTTTCATTATTGTTTGCTTTCTTGATAGTGTATATTTTTTCAGAGTCAATGACACCAAAGTAAAGTCTGATGTCATATTGGGTACTGAAGTATTCAGTGAGAAGAATTATGTCAATTTTGTTGACAGTTGAGAAAATAGGAAAAAGTGAATGTACACCACAGAAGTCAAAATCAGGCAGGTTTTCAACTTGAATTATTCTAAATGTGGCCAAAGCACAATTGTCTGCAATACTTGATGAAATGTAAATATATGACACTGTCAAATTCAAACTGAGATATTTGTGAAGATGAAATGTGTACATATTAGGAAAGAAATAACCACGTCTGAAAAGTTTGGGGGCATGATGGGGAGCAATATTGTGGTGTGACAAAAAGAATAACTTTCCAGTGAAAAGATGAACTTGCTCTGCGTTATACATTCTTGGCCTAAATTTTCTGCCTGCAGGAATATGAAGTCCATCCTCTCTGTTATATTTCAAACTGTGTACCTGTCCATCAATCACAACCAGAGAAAAATATATCTTGAACTGCAAGACATTCTTCTCCATTTGCAAAAGGTATTGGGACAGGAAACTCTGTCTGACACAAGCCAGACAAATGTGTGAATCCATAATGTTCTGCAACCCCTCATGTGACAAGTAAAGTAAAGCTCTTTTGTATGAGTCCCAGTGTTTGGGAGTACCAACAAAAATAATTTTTTCCAAATTGTGTGGCAAATCTAGAGTGTCTACAAATGGTATCAGCCAGAAAAACATCAAGATGTTGAGATGTATTTTTGTTTTTCTCTTCAACAAAATGAAATGGTCTCTGAACATTTGTTCTTTCATGTCACCTGCAAAACCTTTTGCAATGTGGGACTCACTGATAAGTTTCTGCTGTGTTCCTGTCAGGGGCGGGTCTTTTCGTTACATTTTGCTTTTTTCATGTGGAATTGCAGTTTGTTTGCAAATGTAGCAAAATTCCTTCTTTCCCCAAATTGTCAACTTTCAACATTTGGAACTCTGTTGAGACCACTGGTGTTTGCCACAGGTAAGTTTCATGGTTTCCTTTCCAATCAGTCACAGATCATGTGTTTGGAATCATGTAACTGGCAACAGCCTCAAAGTGTTGTGTAAATTGATTGAGCTGAAAACTTTTTATGTGGACCTGTTTTTGTGAATGTCTACAGAATGAATTATTATGCCCAATTGTAATGGACAGACAGACAACACTGTTGTTTGTGCTGTAGTTGTAATTTATACCTCCATATCAAAGACAGCATTTAATGTTTGTTGAAACATTTACTTGGCATCAAATTTTTTTTTGGGGGGGGGTTTACTGATTTGGTCATCCACAGAGACAAACCTGACAATTCACCACAATCATCCAAATGAAGGCAGGGCTCATCTTCTGTGCTTTTGTGACTTTTGTGACAATTTGGACCAATTGTTTCCGGCTACTGACAAGTGTGGTTTGTTGTGCTTTGTTCTGATGTGCTGCTCTGTTTTGTCTGTTCAGGCTTTCCTCTTCTGAGGAAGGCATATTTGTTTGTTCTGAGCAGCATGTGCAGAATGATTGTCATTCAAGAATACAAATTCAGTTGTTGCCACATTTTGCAAAATAACACTGAGAAATATCATTCTGTGCTCGAGTTCCTACCTGTATTTTTAGTTCTTTTTGTCCAAACACTGAAGTGGTTCTGGGTGTGCTGAAAAATTTACTGTTCATGATGACATTTGCTGAACCCCTAAAGTCAAAGGCAGCAAACATTCAACACAAATTTGTCTCACCTGGAATGTCTTTCTTCCCTCAAATGGCTCCAAACACAAGAAACTCCCAAAATGACACCAATGGAGAGAAATACAGCTGTGGGCAGGATCCACTTCAATGAAGCTGTGACAGAGAAAAAAACACATTATTATTGTGTTTGACCAGGTTCGGTTTAACTGGGAAACCGGACCATTCTAAAATCAGCCTTGAAGTTAGGTCCAAGACATACAGGACTGGTTTCACAAATTACTGCATTGGTGTCTTAAGTGATGTTTCCTGGCTCACCTGAGGCAACTGCTTCATTGGGAGAAGCTGTTGATATGTTGCTTTCCATATATGTTGAATTCACAGAAGAAACTACTTTCGTGTCAAAACAAACAAATAGTATTTTTACATAGATTGAGTGCTATTTGATTCTAGGGAAAGAAGAAACACACATCTTCTGAAATTGGACTGTTTTGATTGTACCTGTAGTCTGTTGGAGGGAGTCATGTTGTGTTGCAGAATTACCAACAGATTGTACAAAAACTGAAAGTAATTGTTGGCCAAAAATTACACAAAAGAAGATTTGTGAACATCATGAGTTGCTCTTATTTTCATTGTGATTCTGTCATCTCACAGGGATCTACCAGTGAACTAAGTGGTGGAACACATTGAACAATCATTGCTTGCAAAACAAGTTATTTACCAGGAAAATATTCAGTTGTTGTTTCCAGTTCCCTCAAAAAACCTGAACAAGAGTTTGGCAGTGAATGTGTGCTGTGTTCATGTGTCAAAATAGAAACAACAAGTAAAAGCAAAAGCTGCACTGCACAATTCTCCCCAAACTGACCTCTGCAGTTTGGTAATTCAGTCCAGGTCCCATTGTTCTGGCATATGATTGTACAGTTGTCAGTGCCATGGTACCTGGTCACCTCATCTCCTGGATGGTAGGGTCCCCGGTACAGTGTCCTGTTGGTACCAGGAACACCTCCTGGTTCTGAACATTTGCCTGCAATGCATAATTTATGGGCCTGTGCATCAATTGGAATAATGAACCAAACCTGTCATGAAAACAATCCAGACAGGAAGACCTGACAAAATGAACTTTTGCAGGCACCAATAGTGCTTTCACCAGTGGAATTCATTTTCAAATATGAGGAGCCTTCAGTTGCAAAAGGTATGACGTCCCTGTGCCACATGTCATGTGGCATTTCACTTTGCAAAATCTGCGATGAATCTCCTGTATCTTGAGATACTCTTGGTTTCAATCACTTTTCAAACATCTCACAGTGTCTGTTTCATACAACAACTGTATTTTTACATGTTCTTTCATCTCTGAGAAATTAACATTGTTTATAACATTTCAAAGAGGATAAAACTTTTTTCCGGCCGTAATGCCACACCTGACACAAGGGCATCACACATTGTTGCCACTAAAGGTCCCTATTGGTTTGTGTGCTATTGTCTCTCCTGATGTACGTGGCCCTCACACATGGTGGAAACCACAAGGGCAGTGGACGGTTGTGGCAGAAGCTTGCACAGTTTTGCACCAGGACTCCAATTCAGGTTGACTGCAGAATTGCTCACAAATGGTAGATCTTTGTTCCAGTGTGCTGTACATGAGATTGTATGTGCAGCATCGCTATGAATCAGATTTAGGCAATAAATAGTGAATTTTAAAGAAAACTCCTGGAGAACAAGGATTTGTTAAAATCTTTGTTCAAGTGTGCTGTACACAAGTGGATGATCTCCAACTATGGCTTGTTGAAATGGGAAAAGGGAACCACAAACCACATATCATGGTCCTGTGCAGGCAGACTCTTGATGGTCAGCCCACAAACAGCACACATGAAGATCACCTCTCCTGTTTCACAGTGTGATTGGTGTGACCAACATAGAGGAACTGAACTCACCACTGTCCTCACAGTAGAAGTGCATACATCTCCATGTAAGAGTTCTGAATGGGCACATGTTATACTTGTATTCATTCTCCACACATTCTGGAAAATTTTGGTCAGACCATGTGATGGTTTTGTGCCTTTCCTCATGATACAGCCAGCAAAGTGAGGTGCATTTCCATTGGTTGTTGTGGCGGGCTTTGGAATGTGACAAGGTCAGCAACAGAGGGCGGGGCAGGTTGATGAAAATATCTGGGTGAAGGGTTGTGAATCTGTTTCCTTCCAAATGGATCTCCCTGATGGAGTGAAGATAATCAAAAGCTTCTTCCTCAATGATGGAAAGACGATTCCCTCCAAGCAGAAGTTTTTCAACATGGTAGAGGGACTTCAGGGCACCCTTCCCAATGGTGGTCATGTGATTGCCATCCAGGTACAAGGTTTGCAGATTCATGAGAGGAAACAAGGTTCCTGGCTTTATTGCCACAAACTGATTGGCCCTCAGCTCCAGTACTTTGAGGGACTTAAGAGGGTTGAATACTCCACTTTCTATCCAAAATATTCTGTTATAACCTAAATCTAGTTTTTCAAGAAGAACAAGCCCTTGAAAGACTCCAAAAAGAAGAATTGAGATTCTGTTTCTTCCCATGTCCAGTGCTTGAAGATAATGGAGAGAGTGAAAAGCCCCTTTTTCTATGTGGATAATTTCATTTGTGTCCAGCACCAGCTGCAACAGATCATCAAGTCCTTCAAATGTTCCATAATTCAGAGAATGGAGATTATTCCTTGAGACATAAATATAGCAAAGGGACTGAAGTCCAGTGAAATTTCCTGATTCAAAAGCAGCAATTCTATTATTGTTCAAGCAAAGAATGTGGAGTACATGCATGCCACTGAAGGCTGCCTTGCTCACAGAATATATGGTGTTATGCTCCAATGTGAGCCAGGTGCATTTTGACAGGTCATTGAAGATCCCAGAAGGAACAATTGAGATTAAATTGTACTCAAGATCAACTTTGATGGCATCACTAGGAATGTCCTGTGGCACTTCCCTGAGACAACAGTGCTTTGTGAAGAATGCTCTGTCAATCCTGAATATATTTATACAATTTTGAGCTGTGCACCCACATTTTATGACTGGCAGCAGCACAATTTGCAAGAGAGCTGAAGCAATGCAAGTTCTTATATTTTTTGTATTTGCAACCAGAGAAGACATGAAGCATGATAAGCTGAGTGATTTGACAACCAATACTGACCAACGTTGCGAAGCAAATGCACAACCATCCTCTGTGTAAATGGATTCTGTTTTGATGGGGATTGTTTTCAACAGAAGTGGCTTTGTGTTGAATACAATGGAGCCTTGTCTCTGCAAAAAAATAACTTTCTCTCAAAATAGTTCACATCAGAATGATGGCCATTTCAAAGATGATAGAAACATGTTGTTGATCATCCCCTGGCGTGAAGGAGCTGGGCTCTCTAAGAAATACACAAATGGCAATCTATATGTTATGTCATGAAGTCAAAAGCACATAGATCTTCAGATGTGCATTTGGCTCTCTTCAACATGTGTCAGACTCATGGTATGGGAAGGATAGCAGAAGAAGGAAAAACTTGTGCTCTGTGGAAAGGTGAGATGCAGCATTTCACTTTGAATCTTGTCTTTTTGTGGATTGCTGTCTGACCAGTCTCACCCTGGTGAGAAGAAGACAATTTTTTCAAGGGAAAGTTTGTCATGAAAACCTGAGAAGAGCTCCAAGTCCTGATTGATTTCTCAACTCTGAAAATTGTCATTTATCATGGCATAATTATCCTTCTTCCTGCGGAAATTGACCTGAAGCATCCCAAGGAGTTTTATGACCAAATGAGCACCGAAGGTTCAGCAAAAGCTGAGAAGTTTATGTTGGTTAACAGAGTCTATGGTGTGAATTTTGTTGATTACTCATTGAGAAGTGCCCCAAATATGTAGGAATTACATGATCCCAATGTCCCCAAACCACCCTGCACTTCCCCCGACTCCTGTCACCCTACACTATACTGGTCTGGCCAGCCATTTTGTGCTCCATCTCACTTCTTTGATCACCCCAACCCAACATACCACTGAATTTACGCTGCTCACACCCATTGAAACAAACCCCTGTCATGTCTAGCAACAAACTTTGCTTGTAATCCACAGACAGGACAAAACACAACATGTAATGTTTTGTCTGTGTTTTTGTTCCAATGTTCTCCAAATTTGATTGAGGGGAATGAAGTGTTAAATAGTTTGTGGTCTTTCCAACACAATGTTTTCAGGTAACATTGTGATCATTACACTCACAACAGAATTTGTTAGAAAAAAACAACCTTCACCTGAATGAGCATTGAACAGGGCAAGGTTTCACAAGCAATGATGTGACATAATTTTTTCCCAGGAGACCAGCAAAAGATGGACTCTTTCATGTGGTTACAGCACCCTGGGCCACCCCAAAAGACTCGGGGAGGCACACAGCACAGACAGATCATGTTTTCCTCACTTCAGGTTATTTTTCCAGAGTGAGATATGTTTCCCTCCCCCTCTGTACCTATGATTTGGATTTGTGATGTAGTGGATGGTTCCGATATGTCTTGGATGGATGCAAAGATAAGATGAGTAGAGAGGTTTCGATGCAACACGTCCGCGCGGATGTCTGAAGCCTAATTTTTACGCAGCAACTCACATTGCCACATGTGTCATTTCCCTTGCAGTTTCAAGAGAAAACTACCCAAAAGTAATGATCTTTTTCATAACAATTTCAAAGAATAAGCCTTTCTGTAAAAAACTTGCCAAATTGCAAGAACAAGGGTGGTGTTGAACACCCTCCAAAAGTGGTCTTTAAAAGTCTGCTCCCACGTTTTTGGGACGTTTTTTGGCACGTGAAATGGGACCGGGCGGGTGTTTATCACATCGCAAATGACGCGGCGTTGTGCATCGAAACCTCTCTAGTGTTCCAATGTTGTCATCAGTGACATATCAGATGATTATGCATCTTTTCACAAATCCCATCATTTTTGCATTTTCAACAAAAGAAAACCTTCCTTTATGTTTTACTGCCTGCATATTTTTCTAAACAAATAGTGAAATATAGATTGTCCGGCCAAGCTTTTGATGAAGTCATCACAAGAACTGAAATAAAAAGCTCAAGAGCCAATGTAGTGGCACCTGGTGCTTGAGGCAGTAAGGACCTTTAGTTGCAACACATGCAACTTCCTGCTGTCACATGGGACGTGCCATTACAGGCTGGAAATCAGTTTTTCCCTTTTTGATATATTGAAAACCATGTTCAATTATTCTGAGACATGAACCCACTTAACAATTGAAAGAATGTGTGAAATAGAAACAGTTTGTGTTCTGAAAAGTGATTCAAATCAAGTATATCTCATGTTACAGAGTGAAGAAAAGTTCAGCACAGATCTTGCAGGGTGAAATCCCACATCACACGTGGCACAGGGGTGTCGCACGTGTTGCAACTAAAGGTCCCTGATACCATCGCACATGTTGCAACTGAAGGTCCCTGATACCATCGCACATGTTGCAACTGAAGGTCCCTGATACCATCGCACGTGTTGCAACTGAAGGTCCCTGATACCATCGCACGTGTTGCAACTAAAGGTCCCTGATACCATCGCACCTG
>JAAUXT010073976.1_pt1 | contig 19023 bp, 18 predicted proteins | sample 7278171 | NCBI WGS metagenome assembly JAAUXT01 (sample SAMN14350112, study PRJNA611818) | marine sediment metagenome | isolation source: surface marine sediment (1.8m) | place: French Polynesia: Moorea | collected 2018-08 | reverse complement strand
TCTCGCCATTTTTCCCAATGTTGGTCCCCCCCCCCCCCCTCCCCAGGTATGACCTGATTTCTAATTATTTTTTTTTTAAATGGTCAGTGATGGTAACTGAACATTTTTCCCAAAGTGGGTCCAACCCCCCCCCCTGGTTAGGCCCACTTTAGCCAAAACAGGTCTAGGGTCAGACCCGCTTTCGAAATTTATTTATTTATTATTATTTTTTTTTTTTACAATGATCAGTGATGAACTGCAAATGTTTGTATAGACGACATGCTTTTTATGCATAGCATTCTTGTTAAATTTTCTGTTAAAAATAACTTTTCTACCCTGCCTTTGACCCCACCTAAGAAGCATTTAAAAATTTTCAAAAATCAAAAATTATATGCTACCTCTCAAACCCCTGTACAATATATTACATTTCATCAATATACTTGTTTCACCAAATATTTGTACTTTCTGAGATACAGACTCATTTCTACATCATACCCCATATTTTCTATACTTTCAAATTTGAACTATTTGACCTGAAGAATCCTAAAATTTGAACTTCCCAGAATTCTTCCTGTGCATTATTCCCAACCCAAATTGAACCAAAAGAGCCCAAAAATCCAAAATTGATCCTCATCTTCACCATGACACTGCTGTACACATACTTTTGGTAAAGGCTGCCTGTAGGTGATTTGATTTTGCTTGCTCCGATTTCGCTTGCTTTTTCCAAAAGATCCCAAATCTCGCAACCTCCTCAAATCACCTAAGAACAACGAACTTGTGTCAAGAACTCAGTGGACAAGGGGGCACACAGTCCGGTGTAAAAGCCCTTGACTCCAAATCAAACGAAAGGTTTCCGGATTGTGCAGCGCTCTGTCGTTCGGTAACGCGCTTTATGCAATCACTGTGGGTAGATCCCCCGGGAGAGTGGGGTGGGACCTGCTGGGTATGTCCTGCCGGGTCTCTCCTTTTCCCCAGGACCGACCTGCCCGGCAGGGAGGCCGTGCGCATTCACTACGAGGCTCCCTCATTAAATAGTTGGATTTATCATGTGCAGCACCCACCGTGATCGGCTGTCAATTGCTGTTTGTGATCGACACAGACAACAGATGATAAACATGACAAATCCAACTATTTAATGAGGGAGCCTCGTATAAAGGTCGCTTTCTGATTTCTTGCTTTTTGCGCGGAACAGTCTTTTGTTTATTGAACATGTCTGCGCGTGTTCTCGCTCAGGGTGTGGAGTTGGTGAGCGCGTCTCTGCGCGACTCGTCGGATCGCGTCCAGCAGGTGGCGCAGCGTGTGCTGCTCCCGGCCTTCGCCATGTGGGCGGCGGAGCTGAAGCGCCTCGAGACGGACCTCGTCACGCGCTTCGTGCGCAGCCTCGAGGAGCTCGTCAAGGTGAGTGAGGCCGGAGCCACCAGGGGGTGCAGCTCCAACTGACCCAAGACAGGAGACCAGACTCCACGGAACCCTTGGAAAACAAACACTTCCGGCCCCGCCTGCAGTGGTAAGCCTTTCCCGAGGTTGAAATGGATCAAGGCCATCTCTAATTTGGGTCGTACTTTCAGGTCAACAAGGGTTGTCGAAATATTGAAAAAAATTGACCTTTCGACTCAAATGATGCCGAACCCGGCGAAACGTGAGAGTTCGCGCTTGACAGTGCGGGAAAGTTGAAACTATGCGCGAATCCAGCAGCAGGACCACAGTGGGATTGATCAAGACACCACTGTGCCTGCTGAACAGACATGGCCGAGAAGTCTCCCCAGGCCTAAGTCGTTTGAGTCCAACCACGAGTTCCTTCACGTTGTTTTGAGTGAGTTTTGAATGATTGAAGACATGTTTGAGGCTTCAGTGAAAGTGGACTTGTGGAAGTGATGCTGGATCTGGCCTTGGGATCCTCGTGTCGCACACTTGACCCTGAAGATTTCGCAGATTGCTGTGTTCGTGACTTGTTTGACATTCTTCCTTGTTTTTGTTCAGAATTTTGATTGTGAGGTAGGTTTTGTTTCTGACGGCGTGTTTTTGCTCGATCCTAACTGACTTTCAAACATCGTGCATGTGATGGCCTTGCAAGCAACTAACAGCTCGTTTCGTGCGCCTGACATTGATGTGAAATTTTCACAGGTGTTTTGGTACGAATTTAAGTTTTTGAGTGGCTGTGGACATCTGGACATAAAACACGAGGATTGATTTGTTTTTTCGTGATAAGTCTGCATGAGCTGAGATCCTGACGTTTGAGATCACTGCAAAACAGCAACACTCCGAATGCTGAATTTATTCACCCAATACTGGAGTCTGTTTTTATTCACACTGGTGTGCTGGGCGTTATTAATTCTCTTTTTGTAAGCCGAAAATCTCTGCCGGAAGTTGACAAACTTCTGGCCATGTTGAACTGAATGTTCCAGTCAGCCGAAGGGGATGTGTATTCAATGCTGAAGACACCGTTTGCTGGCAGGCTTCCTTGTCTGAAATACACCGTTCCTGGGTACTTCACGGTGGGTTTCATTCACACTCACGTTGCTGTGTCAGGTGACACCATTCTGCGCTCTCCCTGCAGACGGCGCGAACTCACCAGGCGACGGCGCACAGCTCGCTGCCGCTCGACCGACCGCAGTTCTGTCTGCTCGCGGGCGCGCTGACCCGCCTCGTGCCCGTCCTCTTCGCGTCCGTGCTGCAGTCCGGGCCGTACGCCGACAAGTGGGAGTCAGTCAAGAACCCCAACCCCGCCGTCGGTGAGCAAACAGTTCATTGCCTTGGTAACCTCTACGTCTTGTGACGGTGACGACACACGTGGTTCTTTTGGATATTTCTTGTGCTGACCGTGATTTCCTTTGTACAATTTGACGCACCGGCCGTGGACTGACTGAGTGCAAACAAATTTCACACGAAACCAAAGCAACAGATTTTCTGGAACGCATCTTGACTCGTGATCTTTCTTTTCAGTTGCGGCGCAGTTTCCGGCGGCGGCGTCAGAGTTGCTGGAGTTGGGCGTCATCGTGGGCGACGCCCGCCGCACGGCGGCGCTGGTGCAGCTGTACGAAGAGTACATCTCGGAGGAGTGGTACGAGCCGTGGGACGCCTTCATCTGGGTCGCCGGGGAACTGTAAGTCTCTCTCGTTGCGTGCCTTTCATTGCACCCTGTTCACTCAAGACTTCGGAGGACAGAAGTTTGCAGTTTTCATTGTTGTTTGCAACTTGTTCTTTCAATTACCAGCAAGTGTTTCTTGGAGGAGAACTTTCACACACTTGTTGGACGAGGATTGTGGTGTGAACTGTGCCTTTCGTCGATTTCGTTTCACCCTCATCAAGATGTGAACGAAACTCACACACCGCGCTTTGCTGGAAAAGGGACTTGTGCTGAAGAACGCAGAGAAACAACCGACAAGCGAACACAATGTTGTATTGTAGAATCCCGCAGCTGATCAACATGCTCAACAGTCTGGACGTGTCGTCCGCCTCCGTCGTGCACCACCTCGCCGTCTACTTCTACACGCTCTGCCGCACCTTCGGCAGAACCTTCACTCAAACCAAGGTTCGTGCTCAGTCATCGGCGTGGAGTCGGGACTGGGTCGAGGAGCAGCGAACCCACTGAAGTCTGGCCCTGAACTTCTCATTCATGTCGAAAAACTGGTGGGTCCGACAGAAATTTCAGGGGGCCAGTCAGGCGACAGATGCATCTTGTTCTGCGATGGCTTGTCCTATTGCGCCAGTGAACGTCGATGAGTCTGGTTGTGCAAGTCAGCACAGCACCTGTGATGTTTCACTGCCGACTTTGTTTTCTAAACCTGACAGTTGCAATCCCAGACCTGTTTACAAGCGCACTGAGCTGCACGACAAAGCATACGGACAAAGTTCAGCACCATTCCGAAGTTAGGATTTTCGTGTTTCGGGTGTGAAAGGTCAACTTTTCAAATTGCCTGTTTCCAGGTGAAACCGAAGTTCCAGTCCGTACTCACCATTCCAGAAGATCAACTGGGTGAGCATTCCGCCAAACTTGTGTTGTCTCCACAAAATTTCTTTTGACGCCTGTTTGTTTTTGCAGCGAAGACAAGAGTTGAACTTCAATCAAATGTGTCTTCGTTGCAGATTCCAATGTGTCGAACGACCAGACAGCTTTAACGAAATGTACAGTGCCAGTGTATACGGCTGGGGTGTTGTGTGCATTCAACCAGGTGAGAGGCAACCTACCGGGCGAAGCCTGGCTCCAGGGGCTCTCGTGTTGGTTGCAAATGACCAGTTCCATCCATCCTGTTCGCACATTGGCGTTGCTCTCGATCGTGGAATCATCGAGGAGGATGTAAAAGCGTACGCATATGACAAGATGGACAACAGCGAAAGGAGACACTCAGAAAGGCCACAAGATTTTATCGGTCGCAACAACCCAGTGTTCAAGCCTGGCACAATTATTGATGTGTAAAGAGACGGTGACGCATTTCTCTGATCGCTATTTCTAGGAAGACGATCGCAACCAGTTGTCCACCTTTCTCAGAGATCTGCTATGCACCCTATCTCTCTGCCACGCCTCACTCGACAGTATCAAAGCCGCCTTCGCAGAACTCAGGTGCGTTGTTTCTTACAGAGGAACGTGGGCCCGCTTCTATCCAAACGGTGCTTGGAAAGCAAAATAAATATTGCACCAGGGTTTTATTCTCAAGGTGACCTTTTGTGGCCGGAGAATTGAAGATCTGATGCTGGTTGAACACGAAATTCATTGGAACGCCTGGGTTTAATTATGTTGAACGTTTTCAGCGTCAACAGCGACCTGCACGACCTGCTGTTGACGGTTCTCTGGGACGCCGTCGTCCACACGTCCGCCCACGTGCGCGCCACCGCCGCCAAGATGTTCGAGGTGCGCGCGCAGACGTTGCGGTGTCGGAGAACGACTCAGATCTGGCTCAGGGTTGGCGTGTGCATGATCATCGCCAAACCAAATGAAGTTGAAAGCTTGAGTCGTTGGAAGATTCGTACATCAGCCAGATGCAGTTGCGGGGAGAATGTTGCCTTGGAATGACTCAGTTTCATTTGCACAAATGATCGCATGTCGATGTTATTCCGGGCGTTCGTGTCACTTTGCAGCTGCTAGTGAAGTGCGTCGGTGACAGCTTGGTGTCGACGAGAGTCATTCCGGCCCTCGTAACCCTGGCGAACGACCCTGAAATGTAAGTTGACATGACACCTCAGTCCCGAGGGTAGACGTCAGAATCATGCACCTGTACATTTTGTCTTGAAATGTCAACAAAAATAAGTTGCATGTTTTTTTTTTCTGCAGCTCTGTCCGCATCGCTACGGTGCCCGCATTTGGTCTCATTATGGAGAGTGTGTCTCAAAGAGAGGCAAGTTCACTCCTTCCTTTCGTCTCCTTGGGTCAGAAACAGTTTTAGAACGTGCTCAAAAACTTCATTTCGCAACAGACTGTCGGGTTTCACTTTCCTCGTTGAACCTTTAACTTCGCACGCAATTGGGCTCAAGTTTGATTGTTTCGTGAAGAGTTGCAGTCGATCTCTCAGACAGACACGCGCATACACAGTCGCATGACATCCACATCGTCCGTCTTTGCGTCTGGTTCAAGCCATTGCATTCAAACAAACCCCGAAGTGTGGTGTTTTAGATTCGGCACAATCGAAGTGTCCTGATGATTTCAGTTGAACTGATCGCTTGATGTTTACGGTCTGTGGTTTCAGGCTCTCGACAAGGTGCACATGCAGTTCCAGTCGTTTCTTGACGATCCTATGTACGCGGACCAGCACGCGCTGCACGTCGAGGTGATCCGAACCTTCGCCCGCGTCGGACCCAACGCAGAACCCAAGTTCAGGGACGAATGTGAGTACGACTTTACTTCACCGAATCTTTGAACGATCGGCATTTCTCTGTGAATTAGATTCTTCTTGGTGTCATGACTGTTTGTACGGGGAAAAGCAACTTGTTGAGTTGACGAGTGGAGCGCGGTGTGCTCACTTTCCTCTGCCTTGGAACCAGTCAAGTCACCGGGGACGACGTTAGCCGCACGTGTGATTGGAAGTGTGTTTTGAAGCGCAAAGCAATGTGAGGAAACCGATTGAAAAGCTGTTTGCCGTGTTCCCATATCTGCAATTGTACTGGAGACAGTCAAACGTGTGCGCGTTGCTTTTGATCGTGCTGTCTTTTGTCTCCTTGACGCCTTGACATCATCTTCCAACAGTCCCGAAGGATCGCCCGCTTGCCTTGATTGCTAAGATCCAAATAGCAGTCGCAAGAACGCCTGATGAACTTTCCGGATGATTTTGTGTACTGCACGCATTCTTGTTTCTGAGGTCACTTTTGGTCATCACGTTCGGCGGTCGTCACTGCTCGGCCAGTTTTCTCCGTACACGGCTTCACAAAGGGGCCATGAATATTTGCGAGGGGCAAAAGCATGTTTCATGTGCTCATAAATTTGCCCCCAGCGTGGTAAGACGAGAGGCGACTTTGTGTTGTGGTTATTGACAAATTGCAGTGGAATAATCTTGACGTAGCATCTGCATACAGCCACAGCTCGTGAATGGCGCTCGAGGTACCGCAGGGCCATAGCTTCCCCACACAGACACATCAGTTCATGTCTCTTCGTTTTTGGAGAAAAAAAAAAAAAAAACACTGAACAAACCTGGAGTAGATTTATGCAGCTTCAAGTTAGTCGCGCCTGCGTAAACCCAGTGCAATCTCCAGTAAGGCCCTGTTGGGGGTGAGCTCTTTGTTCGTGATGCTCGATTCTGACCATGTATTTCTACAGTTTGGAGAACTTTTTGTACGCAAAACAGAGACACATTTTGAAGATCGAATGACCATTTAATGCAAGAGGTGAACAATGAACACAACAAGAACACAAAGGTCAAACAGACAAGAGAAAACAGCACTCAAAGATGAAAATGAACATGAACATTGACGGAATGGTTGGAGTTGGGTTCAGTTTGAGGACGAGCATAAACATGCACAAAATTGACAAGTGTGGAGAACAAATCCGAATCAATGGTCGACACAGGCGCATTCATGGCTTGCCTGAGAGTCATGTTGGCAGCTGTCAACTTTGTGTGAAGAGCCTGGCCTTCAGGAGAATCATGCAAAGGCATGTTTGACACTGGTTGCGACTCTTGCGTGAGTGAGTCTACAACCTGGGTTGGCTGCTGTGAATTTGGCAACTTCTGGTTTGAAAGCCCATTGTCTCCTTTCACCAGAGGCTTTGCCCCATACAAAGTCCCACAAACTTTTTTTTGCAAGTTACTGCTGGTCCTCTTGTACCCCCGAATGGCATTGGAACGGTGTCCAGTGTGCTCCTGGATCAATTGCTCATCGACCTCTGCCTCATACAAGCGAGTTGCTGCAGTGGCTCTTAACGAGTGGTTGCTCCTCTTGCCTTTCAGACCAGCTTCCAAATAGAGATTTTTGATGGCCGACTCAATCTTATGGATACCCAAAGGTTGACAGCTGTACCCAATCCCCTCAGAGTTAAATTTGGCAAGTGGGCGCAAATAAAAATCAGCACTGCACTTCGGGTTTTTGACAGGCCTGGCAGCAATGTACTTCTGATACAAAGTGACAAGACATCTGTTGGCATTGGGATTCCGATAGCAATGGAGGACTTTCCCGGATGCCTTGAGAGCATCTATGCCACCCTGGTTGTTCTTGGCAGTATATTCAGTGTACTCAAGATAGTCATCACCAGACTCGACATCAGTTTGCACAACAAGTTGTTTCCCAAATTTGAGACTTTTATGTTCTTCCCCGGTGCGCAAAGCAAATTGAACACCAAGCAAATACAGGACCGTGTACAGAAGCCTCTCAGGTGTGTGATCACCCAGGAGTTCCTGTTGCCACATGTTCTCCTCCTGACTGTATGTGATCACTTGAGCCTTACTCTTTGGCATGATGTAGCCTTCACGAGAGAGGCACTTCATTCTGTTGTCCAAAGTGTTTCTAACTTTGACAAAAGAGACAGACTGAGGGTCCAGAAACCTGACATGATGACCCTTTGTATCCAAGTACATTTGCATCATGATCACAAGACTGTAGAGAGTTTCGCGCGGGTATGGTTCCCCGGAGACCTTACGCACTTCCAAGATGAACTTGCACATGGTATCACACAGAACTGACTCTTCCATGTCCTCGAGAAGACCTCTGATTTCATCTGACCGACCCTCCAACTTGGTGCGCAGATTGTGAGCCTTCTGCCAGTTGTCAAATATGCGGACAGCCCAGCCAATTTTCTTCTCACTTGCACTCGATAATCTGGAGACAAACAAAGTGACAAGCACCTGAGACAAGGCCAGACTGATAAAGACTTGTCTAAAGAGGCACAAATGCTTGCAACTTTGCTGCCAAAACCCGAGAAGACTCACGTTTTCCGCTGCATGTTGAGGAGATCGTCTTGGGTGACGGGGTCACTGAAGCGCTGAGTTTGTTGCTCGGAGACATCCAAAGAAGAGGTGGAGTTGCCACTTGACTCCAGGGATAACAAGGGGGGGTTGGATGTGTTGAAATTGTCAATGAGTCCATTCTGAACATGCTGCAGTCTAACTCGGTCGTTCTCATCCAAATGTTGATGAATCACCACCTCATGAGGGTTGGGTTCAACATACTCATCATTGTCATACACATACTGCACCATTGGAACAGTCTCTGGCCTCCTCCAGTAATTCTGAGAGTCTCCAGACTGCGACTCCTGTTGTGTCAACCAAGACAAATCCTCCTCCATATCATCCATGTTACCCCACCGACAAACTGAACCCAACTGAAGAGTGCAAACTGGGACAAAATACCGGTTTCACCCACTGAGGACAAGGAAAAGTCAGAGAGCGCACTGTCAAAACCAGTGCACACAAGTGAAACCCATTAAGATCAATGCTCAACCAACGGGCAGGAGTAGATTATCAAGTAATCTACCAAATATTCTACTGAAACAGGGCCTTACGTACGGTAAACAACGGGTGCGAGCACCCGTTGTTTACCTATAACTTAACCCAATGGTCCACACATATCTGACTCATTTGTGGTTCATTCATAGCTTCACGATTGCCTCACAGTTAAGAGTTGATGGATTACACTGGGTGGAGAGTTTGTATCGTGCATGATTGCCTGAAAATTATTGTTGGTAATCTTCTAATTCTCATCTCTCAACAACTCTATACTCGTATTGGAGGGTCGCCCGACAAAGGTTGAAGATGATTCATTTGTCACATTTGACTGTGAGTAGGAGGTCCACATGTGAATATTCTGTCACGAGTGGTCAGGATGCAACTCGCTGGGAGCAATCACGCACATGTTGGAACTCGCCGTCCTGTGAGAGCTTTGTGTTCGCTGACCCAGATGCAAATGGTCAGTTTGCAGCAAGAATCTGAATCTGTGTTGTGGTCAGGGAGACATCCTGTTCTTGCTGCTTTCACTGAATTGATGTTTCTGCCTCGTAATTTGAAACCAAAGGAGACGGCCTTGTTCAGAGGTGGAAGTTCCAGGTTCTTTTCCGAGATGCAATTCGAACCGAGAAATCTCGTTTCACAATCCGATCAGCGATTTCACTAGTCCAACGCCAGACTCTCAAGTCTTTTCTTGGTCTCGTGGGCCTGGTTGACTCTGCACGCTCGCTTTGTGTTACGAGTTGTGTGAAAAATGGCATTTGCCTTTCATCCTCGGTTCTGAGTCTGGGGCTGATTCAGCGACGTGTTGGGTCTCTCGGTCACAATTCTTTGGTCACCCACGCATCCTAACATCAGTTCACGCTTATGTAGCAGCCAAGAAATGTGGACGCTGCGTGCTACTTCATTCGATCGACTTACCGGTGCGGAAAGAGCTGAAATGGGTTGGTTGCAGAAGACCATAAACACTGCGCCACAGTTGAGTGAAAGCAAGTCAGTGAAGTGAAAGTATGGATCACAGCACAAAAATTTCGCACTGGAAGATTGAGAGGTTTCTGACTCTTCCTTGACTTTCTTCGATTGATATGAGCAAAGTTGTCAGACAGGTTTGCTGGAAAAAGCTGCGTGAAGCCTGACAGCACGGCTCCCGAGTCGATCGTTGGTTGTCATCCAAATCTAATCTTCTTCCGTTTGAAACAGGATGCTCTGGGTTCCTACGACACCCGCTATTATTTCGTTGAACTGCGGAAAGGCGCAGTGTGATTTGCAAATGGATTGTATGATACAAATTTCTTCCAAATCTAGTCAAATACCGCTCTGGAGGATGAATTGTTGATTCCTGAATATGAAGCTTCTTTTGAACCGGAACCGTAAATTTTATTGTCCTGAGTGACTCACCAGTTCAGATTTTTAAGTTTGTAGATCTTGAGTGGAAAAGTTTATCGAATTCCGAAATTGAAGTTCATGCTCGTCTTGGATCGTTTGGACAAATTCTCTTCAGGGTGGGATTTAGTTTCACCTTCTGTGTGCGTGGATCGAATTTCTCACCACAGAACTTATCTGTAATCAAATCTGGTGAACTCGTTGATGTTGGACTTTGCACGAGTGTGGGGAAAGATAAAACCACTTTCATGGCGCGTTGCAGCTGAATTCGAGTCTCTGGCGTCTCTTCACATCTGAAGTGTTTGGTCTCTCGGCCAGCCAGACTTTGCCTTGTCTTCTTCCTTGTGTCCTCAAACACGGCGTTGTTGAAGCTGGTGAGAAGGGCTCAAGTCGGGAGTTCGGGACCTGCTGCTTTGACTGTATCTTTCCAAAAGTTCATTCGCCTCTGGTGAGGTTTCGTTTTAAGAGTCCGGGGAAAGTTTACAACACGAAACAATTGGCTCACAACCGGAGAGTGTGCTGTGTGAGTCCTGAAGCTGCAGCGCTGTCACAGACACCGTTTCGTGCACATTGGAGTCGATTGCAATAAACCTGAAGGTCTTCGGGAAAAACGATATCCATCCAATCAAACTCAAAACACAATGGTGACCCGTCATTCTTGTCAAAGCAAAACTTTCTGCTTTCTGCTTGACTTTCGGACTTGTTTCTTGCTCTTTCGTTGCTGAAAACCTGCAGGCTAGTGTTGCGGTCGATAAAGCATTGCAGGGGGATTTCTGTTGGAATTGGTCTGGCACCACGGTGATGATGTCTTGGTCGCTGAGTGCTGCTCACCTTTCTGGGTGTTTTACCTCCTGTTGATTCAGGTGACTCAAAGACTTCACTTGTTGATGAGATGGGGTTTTCCTTTTGCGTCGTTGCTTTTCCTGGCTGGCTTGATTGTTTGCAAACGTGTGTCCGGTAGCAGGCGATCCTGTACAATTGGACATCCATCGAGGGGTGACAGTCACATCGTGTGTTTGCAGAAATCTGAAAAAAAAAATCCAGCCGAAAGGGCATGAGGGTCAAAGTCATTGTTTTGTGGACACGTTTTCTGACTGATCACAAAGATGGTTGCGGATTTGGGGAACCATGGAAACAGCGAACAGCGAACAGATCAGGGAGGGAGTGAATAAATTTCTGTGCTCACGGTGGTGGGCACAAAGGAAGGAGTCGCGGGAGCCCCTTCACTGCAAGAGAGATTTGAACCAGAGCCGCAGCTTCGTGCGCAATTCGCCCAAGTTGTTCTTCTCCTGTTCCGACGTGAAGCGCTTGCGTCTCAAAGTGGAGATGACACGCGCTGCCTTCGTGCAGCGACAAAAGTTCCTCTGCGAATGACAGATATGACGGGATAACAGCGCCAAAGTAAATTTCCCCCGAGACGTTCCCGTTGAGAGAAGAAGTCCTGCCTCTCCTCCATTTCTCAGTGTCTTTTCCCTTTTCTGGTTGTATCAGGAACTTTTTGCGTTGAAGGCCGTGTGTTAATTGCAGAAGCTTCCTTCGGATTTGGTCTCGGATTACCACACTGAATGTTGCATGATACTTCTTCTTCACTTTCTTGGCGCAGAATCACAGCTGAACAAGCGATGAACTTCCGCTGGTGAACGTGATCAATGCAGGTTGTTTGGAAGTAAATTCAGCGTGCATTGCAGATTGACACTCCACGTTGACACGCACACGCTTGTCATGTTTCCGGAAGGAAGATGATTGTCACGAAGTTTCAGAGTTTGTTCTTTGAATCAACCCCGAGATTCACGAAATGTTCGAGCACCGTGATGCGCGCTCTTTGCGAAAACCGTGTTTGGTGTGACAGGCTTCGTCCCTGAAAGCAGTCCATGTTGGAAGGAGGCAAGTCCTTCTTTTCGGTTGAACTCCGTGACAAGAACATTGCTGGTCATTTCACTTGAATGTCATGGTGCCGTACAAGCGAAGTACCGGTACGAGCAGTTGGACGTCCAAACAGTTTTGGCACAGCCGCGATCTTCGGAGCGTTCCTGTGCTATGCACTGGCGTTGGTTTCGGCAGTTGGGATCACAACCAGCGAGGCGGTGCCATGGCTACCTTGTTGTTATCCGGGCCTGATCAGTGGTCACCACTACTAAAGAAGACAGTTCGCCCCCCCCCCCCCAACTGAAGGCGAGGGGTGACGACTGAGACTGAGTAACAACCACCCAGTGATGATTTCGCTCTTGACGGCGCGAGGTGCTTTTTTGTTTCACCTCAGACGTGTTGCAGTTTAGGGATCGCACACATCTTGTTTTGCAGAACAATGTGATTGTCATGCTGTTTGGAATTTAATATTTCTCGCACAGGGATGACCGTCGGAAGATCTGATTTCACACGATTGTGACGATTGCGCACTGAAACTGGACGCTTTGTGCATCGTGACCATCACTGCTGAATCCTCAGTTGGCCTGCTCGTTCCATACTGAGAGGCCACGTTTCAAACAATTGTCTCAATGTGTCCACGCATAAATTCCTTTTGCTGACTTGCTTTGGGCGACAGCTCTTGTCTTCAAGCAGAAGCTATCGAATTTAAGTTCTTTTGAGGGACAAAAAACAGGTTGTGCTGTTTTGCTCAAAACTTGAAACATTTAAACTTGCATATTTACCGGTGTCAGCAACTTCCTCAGCTTGCCAGTGTTGTTGCTCCGGACAGCAGCTCACACCCCGAAGGGACATGCTCACCGAACCTGAAGGACCTGTCAACGTTGCAGAGGAGTGCAGCGATCTTCTGACAGGTTTCATGGAACTTTTACGAACACCAGAATTGTCTCCGCCACTTTGCCTGTGCTCTCGGTGCACTTTAATGGAACAGCAGTTGGAATTTATGCCAACGTTTCATGCCAGAAAGCTTTCTGACAGCAGGCAACCGCATGACAACTCTCGTCGGGGCAATTTCAAAGACGTCCAAGAAAGTGGACACGGCCACAGATAATGGACCTAGAGGAAGGAGCTTCACACACGAGGACAAAGTCTCGACTTGGAGACGACGCTGTGTCCACTGTCACATTGTGTTTAATCGTTCTGCCCCTGAGAGAGCAGAACGAATTCTCCTCTGCCAGGTCGGACATCTGATCGGCGCTTTACAACCAGGAGAAGGGGTGTCCTTTGAAGTGCAATGTCAATCTCTGTGTGACGGTCAACAAACATGTCCTATCCACCCACAACATTGAGAAAAAGAATGGATGCGTCAGCAGCAGAAAATCAAGGCAAATGGAGGTGCGCGAACACCTGGGCATGACTTCTCTTGGGTGAAAATGGTTGTGTGCCGCCATGGACAAAATTTCGACCGGGTAGTTCAACCATTTGGGAGAGGGAGAGGATGAGGTTCATAGCCGGACCGTTTCAGAACACAAACATCTTCAAACCTTTTTGCTCGCAATATCTTGCAGTCAAGTGTCCACGCAGCGAAGTGTTTTTCTCATTCTCTAACATTTATTGAGTCGGAGCTGTTTAAGGCCTACACTTCTATTTCTTTACAAAAACAGCACATGCACATTTGGTTGTGTTCAAGACTTTCCATTGTCGTTTTTCCCACTCCCGAACCCTGTCAGATCCCCAATTCGGGCGCAGAAACGAGGACACATTTGCGCGTGGAGACGCACACACGCTCTCACAGGAGTGCCCGCGACTTGAATGGCAAGAACGTAGTACCCCAAAGAGTTCTTGATTGTGGAACAATGGACTCGGATGTACTCGTCGAAAAAGACAGATGTCAAAGAATATCAAAGAAGTGTACTCGATGGCCCTGCACGAAACAGTGTCAATATTCTGTCCACTCTTCGCAGTTGAACTGCGCCGAGAGAGCTTTGAAATTGGTATCGTTTTTGCACATGGTTGCAGTTGCCCACTATGGGGACAGAAAAATCGTTTAGATATCTCACGATGATTGGGTTGAGCTCTTATGTTGCAGCGCAAACGCCAGACGTGACCTTTCATAACCAAATTTTGAAGCGTAAAGGTTCCCTTCGGGTGTGTGACTGAAAGACGATTCTAAAGTGACTGTAAATGTGACTCGTGTTCACCTCAACTCCCGCCTCGGCGCTGTCTCTTTGGACTATGATATGATTTTGTGCAGGTTGTGACTGACTGCCAGCGAGTGTCCGCTGAAGTTCAGACTCGTGACTTGTTTACGTTCTGTGTCAGGCAACAAGGTCTTGACTGCATTGAAGCCAAGGAGAAATTTCAAGCTTACACTGTTGTGATGATACTGGGATATTCTGACCGGGCGGGTGACAGTTCCGCGGGCATGGGTTCACTGTTGGAATTCAACGTGGCTGAACAGTCAGAGATGAGGGGTCTGGTAGCGGACGTCGATTTCTGGAGCCTGAACTTGAGCCTCTTGCACGCCGGGATCCACTGGAAAAGACCGAGTACCTCCAGTCTGAACCTTCGAGAACTGAGACAGTACACGAAGAGCTTGCAACTGAGCGAAAAGTACTCCAGTGTCGTGAAGACTGCGCTCGCTAGTGTCATCTGGGCGTCCAGCTTCAGGGTGTACTCCAGCATCTGATGACTGTCCTTCAGGTACTTGAAGATCTCAAAGCCGAACTTGGGCAGCGTGAGGAACACGAAGAAGTACGCCACCATGAGCAACGTAACTTTGGACTGGGTGATCGCAGCTGAATCCAACGTGTACTTGGCCTGCCAATCCTGGAAAGATTTGCCCCCTTTGTGTCGGCCTCGGCAGATTTGTACAGTCATAATCACACAGCAAACGATCACAATGGTGTAGGGCAGTATGTCAGAGACGGTGATATCCAGCATGGGCCAAATGATGTTTTGGAACTCTTCACTGCGCTGGTGGCCGTATTTGGAGAAGGTGCAGAAGAACACCTGAATGTTGAAGTCCTCGTAGGGCACGAGTTCGTAGGACCAGAAGAAGTGCAAGTTGACGCAGATGAGGAGCACGGTGAGCAGCAGGATGACTGCGCGTGCGCGCTCCAGGTTGCACAGCGTCTCGAGATGCTCCGGGTACTTGACGCTGATGAAACCCTCGACCGCCACGGCGACCAGCAGCCACCGAGACAAGTGGAAGAGGAAGTTGAAAACGAACGGGTACACTTTGCAGATGCTCTCCGAGTAGACCATGAGTTTCTGGGAGATGTCCAGGTTGGCCATATGGATGAGCCACTCATTGCCGCAGCGCGTGTATAACACCACCAGGTCCACCATGGCAAGCACGGACAGATACAGGCATGTCGACAACACCTGCAAACAAACAGAATACCAAATGCAGGCTTGACTCTCTGCAACGAAAGCGCTTGTGACAGGGATCCCTGGACTCTGAAGCGCCAGACAAAAGGTGGAGTGCCGGGGATAACATGTTTCTCCATTCTTGTTGCAGCAATTTGTTTGTGCTATCAGGCGCAATTTTTCATTTGCAGAACAGAACAACTCTGGGTTGGTTTCCTTTGGTGACACGGTAATTTGATCTTGAACCGAAGCCACAAACAAACGACTGTGCCCAAGAAATTTTTGTGCGGTCCATCAGTGTTGTTCATGTTGACAAAAAAGTAAAACAGATATTTTTCTGTCCGTCCTGCAAAATTCTCAACAAAGTAGAACCTTCGAGGAAAAAAGAATCAGGCACAGATGTGATCACACAAAGAGGAGAAAAGTCTCTGCTGTGAGGTGGGTCGGTCACGATTTGTCTGAGAAGAAGTTTTGTTGGGAAGGTTGTCTTTTGATGCGTGTTTTAAAACAGTGTTGAAACCAACTTGAAACAAACATCAGGCACATCCCTCGAGGACCTGTGCTGATCATCAGCCGCTTGTCGGCTGATATTGTTTTACCCCTGTATCCGTAATGGTCACGGGGGTCCCCCTGAAAGATTATTTTTGCTCAGAATTTGATGCTAATCATTTTCCAATGAAAACAAATTCAAGGGAGACCCCCTTGTTGTTGCCCTTCGCCTCCATACGCTATCTCCTGCACACACAAAACAGAAAAAAAACAACCCATCTAGCAGGCATTTTGAAACCAGTTTGTGACTATATCTCAATGCACAAGGACCTTCAGGGTTTTTGAAATGGAGGGGGGAGCGGATGATGCTTTACTTGGAAATCTGTAGTTGTAGAATCGTATGACCTTGCGTCGAGTGACATTGTTTGTGTCATAACAGGGACCAAGTGTGAAGAAGTCACTTCAAAAACAAGTGAAACTTGGTGGACCAAAAATGAGAGAAATTTGTTTTCCCCTCAACTTTTCAAAACACACAGGTTTTCTTCGTTTCCTAAATCGAAAGAACGCACACCAAATCCCAAATCTTTGTGATTTTGACCTTTTTGCTTCCAAAGAAAGCAATTGAGGAAAGAAATCATTTGGCATTTTGCACGGTGTCTGCGTGAGCCCTTCAATTGGCATGATTCAACAGGGTTCTTACACTGTACAAAAATGGTTCCTTTGAAATCAGACAATGATTTTTGGTCGAGAAAGGAGTTGTGTCATTTAAACAAGAACCATTTTGTAAGGTGAGAACCCATTTCTACCACAAGGAGGGCACACACCTCTGCTTTTGTGATCGCAGAGTTGCAGAACTCGTATTCAGCTGAGGTTCCTGGAACAACGCAACAAACTTGGCGCATCTTCCAGGCCTTTGATTCACTGCCTCTCACATCTCAGCTGCAAACTCGAGGAGAATGAACACACATGGGGCTCACCTTGTGACTGAGCTTCTTGAGGACGATCACACAGATGATGTTGCCTATTGTGCCGGTCAGCAGTAGGAAAGGCGACACGTAGATGAAGATAGAGTCGGCCACGTCCTTCTCAGGGAAGTGGATTCCGCTGAGCGCCGAGTACCATTCCCAGATGTCGTCGTAGTCATAGTTGCTGTAGTCCGACATGTTACTGCCATTACCTGCAACGAGGGACGAGTGATCAATCCGCTGCTGCCGTCCGCGTGATGAACGTGGTTGACGTGACAAACGCGCGTGCGCTAGACTTCTGAGTGTCCGTAATGATTGGTCGACTTGTTTACGTTTCAAAAAGACGCACTCTCCTCTGTCGTTTGATGGAATGACTGAATCCGAGAGACTACATCCTGTTTGTTTTCATCCTTTGCGTTCAAAAGTTGATTCAATTCATCACAGTTTTGCCGTGGGCAACGACTGGAGATCAAGTTTCACTGGTAAAAACTTGTGCACTGATCCACCCTGACGAAGGCAGCTTCGAAGCTGCTGAGAGTGAGAGAGGCGAACAGCCGAGTGTAAATGGACTGACGACTCAATATCCGCCGCGAGTATCACTCGACTTCTTCTCTGCTTCACGAACCCTTTTGTGGAACCGCTTCACCAGAGAACACAAATCGAGCGGAAGAAATAGCGCAAAACTTGCCTCACCGAACTACAGAGGAGCAAGTCGGTACGAGTTGTTGCAGGGTTCTGTGTTGTCATCTTCACAACCCAGCGAACAAGGCAACACTAAATTAAGACGTTTGGTCGACGCACCATCACCGAACGAAATCGGCACCTTCTTGTTTTGATAAAAATTGACATGGAAAGTGCTTTGATGGGGTGACACCAGTCGGGGAAGCACAGAACGTGAAAGACATCGCTGGGGATGCGCATGTTCGTTTGCGGTGGGGACCTGTGTTTTTCAATTTTGTCAGTCTGGATTCACAGGAGAGTGACGCTTGCTGGGGAGTGACTTCAGCCACCTTCACCGTGTTGATGAGAATTGCGGAAACTTTCCAAGAGCGAGGAGCGAACGAGAAAGATGTACGACTTCGACGTGGCGGTTCCCGGCCCAACTATCCGGGGAAGCTGTCAAGATATGATACCGCGCGCTAAACGCTGTTGGTTGTTTATGAGCCCTTGTAAGCTGGAGACAGATGTTGAGGCTTTACGCGCCGAGAAAACAGGTCCATAATCCTTGGAAATGAGGCTTCACAGCAGTTTTCGCTGTCAGTGGAAACTTGTGTTTATTTTGTGCGACGCTGTTTTGTGCAAATGTTAACATGCCAGAACCAAATTGGCATGACAACGAATTTGACTCATGATGGTCGCATCTGATGAATTAACCAAGCAAGTTTCAATCGGTTTGAGCTCCCTCCAAAACAAAGCTTGATGATGTTGAGGACGCTCGATTTAACACTCGTCGAAAGTTGGACTCGAGTGCAATCACCATTGGTTTTTGTGTGCATGTGTGTGTGTGTGTGTGTGTGTGTGTGTGTGTGTGTGTGTGTGTGTGTGTGTGTGTGTGTGTGTGCGTGTGTGTGCACTCTTGGGAGGGGTCTGACAGTGCTCATGCTGGACCGCCCCCCTGTGGACAGAAGTGGTCTGATTCTGGTACCCAACCTATCGGCAACACTGCAACGTGAATCGCGCGCTTTCTCGGCGCAGCCTTCCTGTTTCGACTTGCCAACTGAACATCCCCAGCGACGAAACTAACAAACGCGCAGGAGTGCGCGCACCGGATTTGCAGCACGCAACCTGTCCATTTCGTGGGTTGACGCAGGAGACTGCACTTTTCTTTGTGGCAGAAACAACATGAAGCGCTGTCTTGACCAAAGACACCTGGAAGGATTTAAGAGGTGGACCACAAAGAAAAAGCCTGTCCCTTCTCTTTTTGTCTGTCTTTCGTTGTTGTGACAAAAGGTCTTTCGTTGGGATTTCAGTCATCAGCATCCGAGCAGATTTGTGTGCAGATACGAAGGTATTCCACAAAGAAAGGTCTGCGGTCCAAAAAGAAGGGAACCTTGTGGTCAATTGTGATTGAATGAATTTTATCTTTGAACCAAGATGTGAAACAACACTTT
>JAAUXT010136207.1_pt1 | contig 19027 bp, 16 predicted proteins | sample 7278171 | NCBI WGS metagenome assembly JAAUXT01 (sample SAMN14350112, study PRJNA611818) | marine sediment metagenome | isolation source: surface marine sediment (1.8m) | place: French Polynesia: Moorea | collected 2018-08 | reverse complement strand
TTGTCCAACTTGCCCGACACATAACAGCAGTTGTCCAACTTGCCCGACACATAACAGCAGTTGTCCAACTTGCCCGACACATAACAGCAGTTGTCCAACTTGCCCGACACGTTACAAGGTAAAACGACGGAAAATTGGGCTGGAGGTAAAACTGTCAGGATCGGTGGGACAAACCGATCACACTGGTTTATTTGCAATGGTGGCAACAACGTCGGATTGATTGACGTCAGCGTCAGGATGTTGAAGGCTTTCTTGAAAACCGTCAAGAGACACTGAAGAGTGCAAGCAACCCAGGTAGAAAAGAAAAGTATTCAAGATTGCAGTATTAGTGAAATTATTCATTACCACAAACACCAGAAGGTATTGAAGATGGTAGAAGTTCATGAATCATGTGAACTCTGTGTAGCATTAGACGAGGAAAATAAGCGGGGGAGCCTTCTGCTTACAGATGGGAACTGAATGCAAATCTACGTGGAAGCCAACTCACCCTACCAGAATGATCCACGGGGATTGTCAGAGTGTTACAGAATATAAACCAAAATACTGTTCAACCTGCAAGAGAGACAAGTGTTGTGGGCCTGGCAGGACGAGAACTATAACTGTGGAGTTCTCCTGTGAGGATGGGAGGAGCACAGTAGAGCCCGTCATGTGGATCAAAAACTGTCAGTGTCACAAGGACCACAAGTGTCCCTGGAACATCACGTCAGTGGAGGAAGTATGAAACCAATTTCTCTTTGATGAATGAGTTTTTGGATCCGATGGTCAGCTCATCCCAACTGTCCTGTCGAGTCCACCCGCACATATCAGAAACCTGTCACCTCGTGTGCACAAACTGTCCACCATGCACATATCGAAGCAAAACTAGCTCACTCCCCATTTCACCTTGAGATCACCTTCCCACTCTTTCCCGATGTTGTGTTCACGTACTGCTGCAGTTTTGAATACCTTTCTCTACCTGTGCACCCGTTGTGAAGATTCACCACGAGGGTATAAATCAGAGGAGAATGTCTTGATACCGTGTGACTGAAAGCGCGCCCAAGGAGCACACACATGAATCATCGTCACCTCTGTGAGGTATGTGTGGGAGAATAGTTTCAAGGCCCTTTTTTCAAATTTTCTTTGAAATTGGGGACGAAGTGTGACTCCGGCTCGCATGCTGTCCATAGACGTTACTGTGTGCACGGAGTCCATCAATCTAATGAGCGGGAAGGCTTCAGATGGACCTGGACCTGGACACATTCAGACCTCCAGCTCATTAAATTTTTAAGTTCGTGCAGAGACACCCGCACGGGCGTTGTGTTAATCCAGACCGAAAGAGCATCTCAACATTTTTCGAGTGCAATAAAATCAATTTGTCTTCTGAGAGTTGTTTCAATTTGTTCTCTTGTTGTTGTGAGTGGTTGTTTATCACTTCACTTCTGTCTATCATCCAGAAAGCCCGTTCTGAACCTGCCGATGAAGAATGCCAATCCTGCATGATTCAATTGCGAAGCCTTACTGCCCAAGTTTCCTCCACACACACACACATGCACACATTCATATGCACACACACACACACACACACACATTCATGCAGACACCGACCATGCAGCCTGGCTTTGCGGAGCAAAACAACGACCACCGCTTTTCCTTCATTCCTTCGACCACAAATGTACGACGCAAATGGGCCGACCAGACTGAAGACACAGACAAAGCTTCTGCTGCTAAAATCAGAACTGCAAAGTTCCACGGCTTTTCTTATTGCGCCCAACTACTTTGCCGTCGTGCCCTAATGGCACTTCTCCAGAACCTTTAATGCCGGGCTAATTTGCAGATGCACTTACTGAGATTCACCATTCCCCTTCTCGCAACAAATTGCACCTCCGCCGTTTCTCGTGCGGCTCTAATCCAGTTGACCACACCAGAGAGACTTCGATGCTCACAGCATTGCGCATTGTTCTTTCACAAAACATCTCACACAGAGCACAAAGTGTCCAACATTTACTGGCACTTGCCACATCACATAATTCACACGTGTGACATGTATTTTGGTGAAAGGAAATGGTGTTTTGTGTCTGAACACTCGCGTCCGAGGTGGTAAGAACGACGATGAGTCCCGTTCCGCATGCAGACGGATGGGGTGTGTGTGTGTGTCTGTGTCTGTGTCAGTGTCTGTGTGTGTTACCTTCGCTGTATCTCGCGTTCACGTTCTTTCACGCATCTGAAGAGTTTGGTTTCACATCCGCAGCGGACGAGCCTCGACTCTGCACCCTCTTGGCCACCCGGGTACTGAGGCTGGTTGCATCACAGTTTCTTTTTGTCACCCAACATCCCATCAACGTTCATGTGCACCAAATTAGGAAGACGAGAGACCCAATGTTGACGAGAGCTTTGTGGAGACCACGATCGAGAAAAGAAAGCAAAAAGTCTTGCAAGAGAGGGCATTCCGATTTGTGCGTCGTGAGAGAGTGTCGTGGAGTGTCCAAAATGAAATTGGCTCGTCAGCTCCACGTGCACCACTCTCACATCTGACTGTGGATGTCTCAGCGCTTCGTTTCTCACCGAGCCAGCGAAAAGTCGTTCTCATGCAGCATCACTTTGGTCATGAAGGTCAAAGGCAGCTTCCGGACTCGCATTGGTCCTGCAGATGCGGGTTACTCTGGTCCTTTGTCAAAACTCACGTCCTGAGAGACTGAAGAGAGTTGCGCAACTTTTCGTTTTGTCGGCTTCATATCTGCAGCTGCAGTGCAGAGCTTCATCGCTTCGTCCGAAAGTGGAAGAAGCTGCGCAGTTCACGGCGTGGTTCCCTGCGTCATGGTGGAGAAGAGCCTGGTCCTGCGCGCTTCAGGCCTCCGCTCCCCAGCCCCGCGGTGCGTCTGTGAGACCTGGTCGTGTGGGTGCGCGCGTACCTGGGCGTGAAGTCTTTGCTACATGGAGCGTGCACACAACATCCTTCTTCAGAATCATTTGCGCTTGAGTGCAACGATGAATGGTTGGGTTGAACTGTGTGTGGATCGAACTTGTGTCGTCAAGAGATGATTGACTTGTTGAGTCAGTCCACTTCCACAGCGACATCTTCCCGCTGAAAATCTCGTCACATAGAGTCTGACGTCGAAACGCACCACACTTTCTGTGCATTCATGAAGATTTGCTCTGTGTGGACTTGGCTGCACCGCACTTCGGAACACCCTCCGGAGCATCTCAGGTCGATTTGTCCCGAACAGTGCAGAAGCCACCGGCGCGCAAATCCCGTTTTTCTTTCGTAAAAAGCGGGTGAAATCAGAGGTGCCTAATCGAACGAGTAAGTAGACTGAGCTCGTCTTTCACATCCACTCGATGAGACGCGTTCAGTGAGGGATATTGAACGCTGTGCGCAGGACAAATACTCTCTTTTTTTGGGTCGAGATTGCGCAGCAATCGAGTCTCAAATAGTGAGTATTCATCCTTTGGACAGAGTTCCATTGTATGGAGGCTGTTTCTGTTGAGATTCGCCACAAAATTCTTGACAGAAAACGGCATCCGTGCATTCTACCACTCTGCGATCACAAAACCAGTCGGTCGTGTGTGCTCGCATCTTGGTAGAAATGGGTTTTCACCTTACAAAAAGGGTTCCTGTTCAATCACACAACTCCTTTCTCAACCAAAGGTCTCGTAAAGTCATTGTGTGATTTCACAGGAACCATTTTTGTACAGTGTGAGAACCCTGTCGTAGCAACGTTCCATGTCGGGCCAAATCGTTTGCCGTTACAAAACCGCCTTTCTGTCACGACAACCTTGATATATCTTCAGTCTCAGAGCCAAATGCGATGACACAAATGTTAAGTTTCATACTCTGAGTGGGCGACATTTACAGTTTCTCTTGTCTGCAAATGACAACTGAACATTTCGCTGAACGGTGTCAATTTCAGATTGAACTTCGTCTAAATTTGGCTGAAGCGTCAGCAACGGAAACGACGTCAAAACGACTGCGACGCGTAGAAAGAGATCGCACATTCAGCGCTGTGTGAAAAGCTCAAGAATTTCTCGTATCACGCCAGACAAAATATATCACAGCTGAGTTTGCAAAACTGAAGTGCCATTTGGAGTGAAGGGGTGTGAAGGTACTTCTTGCAGCACTGAGTTTCCATTGTTTTCCAACCTGGTTTCTGAAAAGAAAGTAAAATGAGTTGACGTGAGGCAAAACACACAGCACCACTTGAAACAATGAAACGTTTCAAAGACACCTGAAAGGAAGGTTGAAAAGCAGAATTTTGGCAGAAATGGCCAGAGAATGGTTTCAACGTACGAGACGGTAATGACCATTGGTTTCTGGTGTTAAGGTGCGCGATTATCAATGTAATGAGTTTCAGATCAACATCTGTCTTCAGAGTGAGAGAAGGAGAGATGGTGAGGTTTATCAAGTCAAAAATTAAAAATGTCCGACAAAGTTTTGCCAAATCCCTATTTTCCAGATTTCTGTCGAGACAAACAACCGAAACAACTCTGGTTACAAGAGTCTTGGACTTGTGAATCTTCTTATCTTTTATGAAATTGTGAAAAACATGGCACGAAACAGTGAAGAATACGTAAAACCACACGGATGTACGACCACACGCTCAAACAAACAGCTCGGTTGACCCGACATAATGGAAAGCCACACTTTGAACGTCTCGACTGCCGTTGTGAAGACAACACTTTTGGGTGTGGTTGTTCGGCTCGGAAATCTGCTTTGGGAGAAAAACAAGACGCTCTGGACCAGTTGACGTGACCCACACATGAAACTGAACGCTATTCCTTCCAACTGTTGTGACCTTCTCATTGCTTGGCATTATTTGAAAGAAACCATAAACCACCGTATTTTTAGGTGATTTAAACGGGTCGTTCGAGGTTTGTGCTGCTTATAGATCTGGGGTGGTTGGTCAAAAAGTCAATCTTTGAAATATTGTTCAAAAATGGGTTTTGGAATGTGATCTTTTGGCACTTGTTTGGAATGTTTTGTGGCTGATTCTGGACCAGTGTGAAAAAGTATGTACGGCAGCAATCATTTTGTTATTTTGGGGCATACAGAAGTAAAGTTTTGTCAGTGTCCTGACTCATTGTCAAAAGAATTCTGAAATTTATGTTCCCGTGTTGCGAGTACAAGAGGGTTGTTGGCGGACCTGCTTGGTCAAAAAAGTTTTGGAAGTTCGTGTTTGTAGTCACTCGCGGAGAGAGTGCAAATTGAAAAGCAACCCCAACAAGTGGTCCGATTGAGCAACCCGAATTGTTCAAATCACCGCGAGGCCCATGGGCCTTTTTTTCAAGCTGTCAATGTTCCCAACGAAAGGTGCATTTCTCGTCAAGGTCCACAGGGACGGACCCAGATTTTGACAGAAATAAGCCCAGGTGGGGTCCGGCTCCGATCTCAGCATGACAACGTGAACACTCACAGTGTGATCTGAAGAAAATTTGGTCGAAAATGAGAATGCGGGTGGCGGGCTGATATTTTCAGGTGTCAAGGGGATCGCAACCTCAAACACTCCAAAAAAAAACAAGAAAGGCAATGGCAAGTGCCTTTTATTGATGGAAGTGAACACATTGAAATACGTCTCGCTGCACGAACCTCGGCTTCAACTCAACACAAGAAACAGATTTCCTCCTCATGGTGCTGTGTGTTGTCTCACCGTGCAGGCAGCTATTCTCTTCTCTTCACAAATGTCTCTGTTGCTCTCCTTCTTGGGACAAGTTGGGAAGCACGTCGACGAACTGATGTTGCAGAGAAAGAGGAAATGAGACAGACAGACAGACAGACAGACAGACAGACAGACAGACAGACAGACAAACAAACACGCCACACACACACACACACACACACACACACACACACACACAGACGGTGGAACAACACTACATGGGTCCCCCCTGCCGCCTGGTTCACAGAGTGCTCCTGTTTGTCATGCCGTGTGCATTTGTACCTTCTGCACTGCGCAATCATGTGTTTTTGTGATCACATGACACGCATCAAACACAGAAACCCCAGAAACACCATCTCGTGATCTGGATCCAGGGTCACACCACAAAAGGGCATCAGGCATTAGAACACACAAGGGATCTTCACAGAGAGCTTGACGAATGAAAACAGTTGACACTGCAGAGCTGCCTGGACGTCTGGGTATGGGTCTACCCAAATGTTGGGTCAACAACCAAGCTTTGCTCGAAATCCAAGTGAAACAAGAAAACATGTATGTCTTCTTACATCCTGTACCAGTCTCCAGCGTCGTATGACGGAACAGGCGAGATCGGGTGTATTTTCTCGTACATGTTTCACAGTTGATTCCAACGGAAGTTGGAGTCCCATCGATCACTTAGGCGCCGAGCAGCAACCAAGTGAGAAGGTTATTTCCATCATCAGAAGTCGCTGTCACGAAAACGATCCCTTGAGTGAGCAAGTCTGATTTGGGTTCTGGCTTGAATGGTGCTCAATGATACCTTGGGAAATTGTCAATCAATTTTCATTGAAGAGCTCAGAACCAGAACTGTTAAGCGACAAAAGATTTTTTACCTCCTCTCCTCATTCAATAAAAAGTAATTTACTCAAAAAGGTTGAGGTTGTACAAGCCATTATGTCCATTGTTGCGTGCCCGAACATTCGAGCGGGATACTCACCTGTGCAGCTTTGTTGTCACAGGTTGCGAATACGAGTCAGGAAAAAACTTTGAAAGCAGTCAAACATTCATTCACTGCAGGTAAGCGTGTCATTGTGACAAGGAGAAAAGACTTCTTTGCGCGTTACTTCAAACTCAACGCTTCCACAAACGAGCTCGTCATGTAAGGTCGCGCCCAGTGATTTCGATTTTATGACGCAGAGCTCTTTCAAATTCACCTTGAATTCACTGCCAAACCCAAAACCCAAATTGCAAACGGTTTCAGCTTTCAGGAACTTACGACACGAAGACGACAACTTTTCTGCGGCACACGAGAAGGAGGAGTCAGCTTGTGTATCAAAACAGACCTGCATATGTTGGGTGTGTTTGTTGCTGGTGTCCATCGTGTTCTTTGTCGCCGTCAGTTAAAAAAATAATGGCCTCAGTAGAATGTGAAGCCTTGATCTCAAAGGCTATGCAAGGAAACTTGACAGAAAGTTTGTCATATACTGTGCCGTCTTGTTCGTTCGCCCACACTGCACTCGGTCCGTGCGTGTGTGGCTTTCACTGGAACGTCCGAACAAGATCGACAACAGGTGGCAAGTGTTTGTGTATGTTGTTCGTTTTCAGCGTGGGAATGACAAAAAAAGCTTGTCCAAGACTCAAATGAATTGTGGGCGGCTGACTTCGCTGTGGTCGTATCAAAGTGTCAATTTCACGAATCAGCAAAACACAAATTCGCTTCATGCACAGAAGCAGAAGAAAGTCGCCCATTGGCTTGCAATTGGAACCTTTTGAGAGTCTGTCGGAACACATTTGGACTTTTTGCCTTCAAATGTCTGGAAAAGATTTGTGAAAGTGCACGTGTGAAAGTGGGTACTCTTTGAACAAATATCTCCAATGCGCGATGCCTGTCTTACGTTCTTCAATGCAAAACAGTAACGACAACCCTCTTCAAAAGAGATAACTGGTGCTCGAAAAACTGACCCAAACACAAGTGAAAGCACCAAAAATGTTCACCTCGGGAAGTTGGAGTTGGGAAACTCAAGGGTCATTGCCTCGGGTCCCGAAGCTTGAAGCAGACAGAGCTGCTTCTGGGCCAAGGAAGCCGCTGATGTTCAACATGCATTCCATCTGTGCGCATCAGTGAGTGTGCGCGCGCCAACCAAAAGAAAATGGACGATGCTTGACAATAATGACCATCAGCCAAATTGAGTTGTGCTGTCGGAAACTCTTTCTTGAATCACTTCGGGGAAAATCTACTTCCTCTGGAATTTCTTGCGGCGACGGTAGAAATGATGATCTCAACATTGAAAAGTTGCGCAATGAACCATCAGATGCTCAGGTTCAATTGTCAACGATTTGTGTCAGTGTCAACACACTCCGGCTGCTGAAAACCTTCCCAGAACCTTTTCCTTGCCCCTTCCATCCGGCAGCGGGGACAGGGCATTTGAAAGGATCCATTTGATGCATCGAGATCTTTGTTATTTTCGCTGCAGACCTTGGCACGAAAAGTCGGTGTAAAGACCTGTATCAAAGCGCATGACCCTCTCATCAGAGCGCAGACCTCGGGAACTCGGCGGGCAGGACATTTCCTCTTCTCTGCTTTTCACTGTTGAGCTCACCCAGTGCACAACAATTACTGGAACTGGAAATCTCTGTCACGAGACGGAGCAGGTGGACGACACCAGTTATTTCAGCGCAGACGGCAGCGGGGTTCCACGGACAGCGGGCACCATACGAGCCTCGTGTGTTGAATCAAAAACTGCCCCACCCCACTGACAAACTTGTCACCATTTTAAAATTTGATGCGGGGGTTGACGACGAAGAGGTTGTTGTGAGCCCTGCAAAGACGACACCACAAAAAAGACGTCTGACATGGAACAAAACTGGCAAAAAAGCAACTTTACAATCGTGGCAATCCGCACTTGGGTTTCCTGCAGCCTGTTTGATTCCACGACATCAAGAAAAAAGCTTTTTGCTCGAACTTGTGTGAAGAAACGTGTTGATTAGGCAAGCCACGAACATGACTTCATTCCCCGAAATTAATTTTTCAAACGAATCACGAAGACTGACTCGTGCTCCAAACTCAGTCGTGCCACTGTTGCGTCTTCGAAGTCACCACATTCTATCGTCAAGAATGTGTCGGGCAGCGAAAATTTGCTGCGAATTCTTGAACATTCACAAGAGCAGATCAAAACTGGCATCGCAGCGCCACATACGAGAAACAAAAGACAAAACAGGCGCATTTGGTAGAACAGATGAACTTTTGTTTTCACGGGGTCAGCACTCCTTGTGGCCTTCTGGATCCCCCTGGAACAAGAGACAAATATGTGGGACGTGTTTTCGTGTTTCAGTTTCCTTCTCAATGGCTGCCGAGTGTTGATTTCAAGCAAACCACTTGGGCTCCGGATCTTGTTTCCTGTGGAACAGAGAATTTAAAATTATCATCTTAATTTTAGAAACGTGCAAGAAAAAAGTGCACCAAAGTGAAAACGTTATTTGTTCAGTGCGCATCAATAGCTTTCATCACAGAGCGGATAACCCAACAGGACGGAAGTTTCTGCTGTGTCCGATCAAACAGCTCGCTGCAGAGCGCGAAGGACTCACAAAACTCCACCTGAATCGCTCACCTTCCCGTCCAAATGAACATTGGTTCACTTTCCCTTCACCGTGACCAGCAGGCAGCAGCTTTTGTGACTGGGAAAAGTCAACCACTTGACAGCCAAGGGGCGTCGAAGGCAGGTGAACTTGTAGGCTTTTCCCGGCTCTGCTCACAGAAGACCAAGATCCAACTCAAACCCTTCCTTTCACAAGGGAAAAATTCTCCAAATTGAGGAGTGCAAACTTGAAGATCCAGTGTCTTCTCTGCAAACACCCAGAGGAGTATTGACCTCCCAAGGACATAAAAGACTGCAAACAGAAAGAAGATAGTTCCAGTGTATTCTGATAGTCTAGATTGAGGAGAAAGTTTGAAGCGAGTCGAACCTTTGAACTGCAGACAGACACGGCAGAATAATGGATTTGTGAGTGCTGTTTCTGCTTCCACGCGAGCTCCGTGTCGCGGCTCTGCAGGAGGAAAACTGTGCGGGACGGGCTCGGCGGGATCCGCCTAATTTTTGCCCGAAGTTGTGACAGCTGCTCGTGATTCGCTGCCTCCCACTCACACCGACCTGACGTCAGCACCTTGCTCCGTCTCCCTGCCATTCCGGGTGGGTTTGGATGAAATGAGGCGATCTCAGGAAATGGCTTTCACATTGTTCAAGCCACATGACAATATCGATTGCAAAGCCGCAGAATACTTGTTGCCGCCCCTGTCCCACCCTGCCTCCTCTCATATATAATGAACTAAAGTTGCAACACAACTTTGTCTCACAGGTCGGGGAAATCGAGGCGACGTCCTTTTTGTTCCTGTAGTGGGAAGCGGTAACGACGTGAGAGCGCCACGTTGAAAGAGACAGTCCCCGGTCTGCGTAGCGTAAACAGGATAGATACCGTCTGAAGCCAAAACCCAACCACTCCAAGAAACAGACAACTCAAGAGGTAAGAAGAGGTTTTTCTTTTCAGAAGCTCGTTTTCCACCCTGTTGTTGCACAGAGGTGGGAGGGTAGGGGGAGGACTCCGTAAAAACGAAACAAGTTGGTGTCTGAACTGAGCAACATTCACAAAGAAGGCATGAAAGGTCACAAAGGCGACTGAAAAGCATGACATTAAATTGATTCCCTCAGCTCTGTTCAAAGATCAGTTTCAATGTGATACTTGTGATACTCGCTGTACATATACTCGTCCATGGACGGGAGCGTGATGCGAAACTGAGGCGACCTGAGAACGCGACATTGGATCAACTTGTCACCGCTGTTCTCACGAGTCTGTGACGGTTGAGAAAGCCGTGGCTAATCTCCCAGACCCACTCCCATTCACACTTGAAGTTTGCTTGAGGAGCGCCAATCGAAGCAGTCATGCAACCACGCCGTACAGTTCAGTTGTATGGATTTCCCTGGGACATGTTGAATGTCAGCCCTGGGTCCTGCTCTGAATTTGAATGTTTTCCCATTGTTCCCATTCTCCCGTTCATTCGGTGTCACAAGTTGCTTGAACAAAACGTAGGTTTTTTGTTTGACGGGAGACCGCTGAGGACAATTGTGCGTGGCTTTTGTAATTCCAAAAGCACGGAACGTAACATGTTCGTGTCCAAGGTGTTTCGTGTTTGCCTGTGTGTGAACCCTAAATCAGTCTCAGTCGCTTATTTATCTGTACTGTTGAGCGGCCCAGCGGATTAGAGTTGCGGCGGCGTCCCCACCGGATCAGGGAGACGGGGCCTCCCATGCGCGCGGCCCGCTGAGCCGGGTCAGCCCGAGACCGCCTCCGCCCAGCGCCGGGACGGGTCCGCCGACACTAACGAGCGAATTTCCACCAAACCACTTCAGTCTTATCCTGAGTTTTATCCTTCTGAATTTATGGCTTTTGGACGCACCTGGTCTCAGCCAATTCGAACTCGCCTCATCCGGAACCTCGGCCAGTTCGCCGTCGATTGTTCTCCCTTGGACACAACGGTGAAATTCTTCATTGTCCAATTCAAATATTGGAAAAGGCGAAAACACATCGGGAGGCAATCAACAAGGTGCGATATTATTGCGCATGAGATGAAAGCAGAGACACAACATTGTGGTCTGCCAGAAAGAAAACCCACACCAAAACAGAACAATTCGTTCCCTGCGGCAGCGTGGCAGAGAGACGTGGCCGGTGTCAGTCCGCGGCCGGAGGTGGTTTTCTTTTCAAGCTCCGAGACAGGTCAAGATTCCAGGCTCGACGATTGTGACTGAAGGTCAGGACTATCAGTGGTGCACAGGTGTTGAGTTTTGTTTCCACCTCCATTGTTTGTACCACATCCAAATTTGCCTTTGTTCAGTCAAGTGCCAACTTTTGGGGCATTTCAGCGGTAGATTGTTTCTCAGGCACAGATGAGCTGCACGGTCTGTACCTCCGTGTGGAACAATGCTTGTGTTTTCCTGCACCCTGTGGGACCAGTACCCAGAACTGGAGAGACTCGAAACGTGAGAACGAGCGTCACTTGGTTGGAATGAATGAAGCCCAGTCTTCAGTGCTTGACCTTTGCAAGACTTGGAAACTTCAAACTTTCTCAAATTCAACTGTCACAAAATTGTCTGCGTTCAGACTGAATGTGACGGGATTGCGACCATTGTTGTCTTTCAATGGTTTCACATGAGATAAGTGACATTTCGAATCCCATAATGCCATTTGTGTTGTGTGTCATCCGTGAGTGAGACTTCAAATGAATCAACTCTTCTGATAGCCAGACTGAAATTGGACGGAAGTTCAGTTTTTTTGTGACAAAGTCAACCACACGTTTCGTGATTGGCCATTGGTGTGTGAAATGAAGTGGTGTCGTGGGACCGACACAAGGCCGAAAACATGAGTTCCATCATGTAGAAGAGAAAACAGAGCCAACGAGTGTGTGTGGTGACACACCAGGGGCCGGGGGCACGAACAACGTGTGGCAAGTGGGATCAAAAATAGATCACACAGAATTTTCAAACGCGAACAGGGCACCACGCGAAAGTCGCCTCCAGACTTCAGTGGAACGCACCCGAATGAAGCTACGAGTACATTGCTGTGTGGAACCGCTGGCAAAAGAGGGAGAGTGTGCAGGGGGTGGTTCTGGTTGGATCAGACAGGAGTTGTTTTTGTCATTGGAGACCAAGATTTCTGTGGACTGTTTGCTTTCGAGCACAATGAAGGCACCTTTTAGGACAGATTTTCACAACTGAACCACAGCAAAAAACCTGCGCGGGCTCCAAAGCTGTCTCTCGGGGGGCTTCTCTCTTCTTGAAGTCTTCTTCAAGTGTTTTCGCTGGTGTAAGTGTCGCAAGACTCCTTCTCGCTCACAGGTTTCACGAACAAAACTTGTGTTTTGAGGGTTGCCGCTTCTCTCAAACGAAGCCAATGCGAAAGATCGTATAACTTCCAAGGACACGAGTTGAGATTTGCCAAATCCCACTAAAAGTCAGAATTTACAGAAAACATCTGAACATTGGGTTCTATGAAAATGTGATAGCAATTGAGTCAACAGGGACTTGCAAAACACGACTCAAAACAAGGGACAAAGGCGTTGTTGGTCACAATTTGTGCACTGCTTCGTTGGTGCCGCTCAGTCGAGTGAGTGTCATTCCGAAAAAGTGGATCTGGCTGGCAGCTGGTGAATCTGCTGGTCGTGAATACGAGAATGGGATGAACTTTCCTTGTCGTTGTCTTTTGTGTCCCCCACCCCTTTGTCCTTGTTTCTGTGATGATATGACAACAAAAAGCTTTGTCCGATATGGGGAAATGGGGTCCCATGTTTCGGATACCTCTCGTGGTTGTTCTTGGTGACCTGGATGTCACATGTGCACGAAGGTCAGCTGATCGGGCGAGACACAAAGAACATCAACTGGGATTCACTGACGCACGAACTTCAAAACCGCCGCGCATGCGCACCCCGGAAGCGATGACGGCGTGGCAACATCGTGAGGCTGACATCCTGTTTGTGACCAAATTGTCAAGGACGCGCACGCGCACCTTTCAGGTGTGAGAGTTTCCGACGGGCGAGCGAACGAGTCTTCGAGCAATCTGGATCTGTGGGACTGTGACGCTCGTTTCAACTGTGGGAACCACAGGGTACGAGCGCACAAATGTGGATTATGATCTCAAATGTTTTCCCTGCCTGAAATCGGGTTATAGTGTGTTGCATCACGTGAGGATTTTGTATTTTGTTTTTGTAATTTGACGGTGTGGAAGCGATAACTTTTGAAAGTCCACCTCAATCCAGCTTGGATGAGTTTGATTTTGGTGCCTGTGGGTTACTTGGTTTGGCCACACCTAAGTCCATGCGTCTTGTCAGAATTGACTTGAGTTCAGTGGGGGGATAAGTCCGTTATCTCTGAAATGAAAGTGCAAGCTCTGAAACCTAAGTCGATTCCGTTTGAGCAGCATCTGATGATTGGAATTGGTCCAAAATGGCTGTCAAAGTTGGGTGGCCAGATGTCTTGAATTTTGTTGTTTCTCAAGTAAACAAAGGCTTGTATACCTCCATGTGATTGTCTGTGAAAAATGGAGCCTTCTGGGGTGGTTTGAAGCATCTGTGAGCATCCTAGCTCTGGCAACTGGTCAAAATGGCTGCCAAAAAAAACATTGTTGAAAAAAGCTGGGAAATTGTCTGAAATAGGTGCAGCCAAATTTTTTTTGCATTCCAACAATGTCTTTTCTGAGGCTCTTACTTGGTCAACTTTCAGGGCATGCCCTTTATACACAGCATTGATAATTGCAGCTTGCAATACTTATGTGCGTGCAATACTTCATTTCGGGCTGTTTTGTGTCGCTTGTAACGTCTTGTTGAACTTCAACACAAATGTCCATCTGCTTGAATTGTTTCGCACAGATGCACATTGTGTGGGAATAGAAAACAACTCAATTTGCTTGCCTCTCCAAAAATGACAACAGGTCCATATTTTGCAGGCCTGGTCGTGTGCACCGCATGAACAAACGAGAATCCAAATGGGCAGCCTTCACCATCAATTCTTTCCGAAAAGTGGCTCGTCTTTGGGCCCGCTCTTTCCAGGCGTAAGGATGAAATAAATCGCCACACATTGATCAGATTTAGATGTCTCGGTGAAGGAAAAACAGGATCCGCGTGGTGAGTGGCTCGTGGATGGAAATATTACAAGTTGTTGTAGCTGCCAAAATACGTTATTAATGGGTGGAAACATTTACGATCTTAATTACAGAGTAAACTGTAATTAATACGCGGCAGTGTCTTTTCGTTGTTTAATAAATTAATGGCAGCCCTGCCACATCCATCACGTCGTCAAACAGTCTCAGGTATCGGCTCGAGAGCCGGCGCTCCGTGTGCGGGGCGCAGCTTTTGCCATATTTCAACGCAAACGCAATTTTCTGCAAAGAAGAAGTACGGAATCCCGTCAAATTACACGTATCAAACGCACTGGAGGCTTCATAATGAAATTATCCCCTTGGGTTTTCAGCCCGCACCGGTGTCATTACAGTTACTTTTGAAAATAATTATCTCAAAGCTGAGCCAGTGCTGTCGAATCGACTCGGGTTCTTTCTGCTCCCACGAAATGACAGTTGTGATTTATCTACACCAACATTTGCGCGAGAAAAGTACTTCCTCTGAGGTGCCAATATTTTGGGGAGGAAAGTGATGATTCAAAAAATCTCTTTTGGGGCAGATTTAATGCAGCGCAGATGGATGAAGTTCGCTTCATAAAATGCATTAGTCAGTGTCGAAGTCACTTTCGTGACAAAAGAGTGAAATATAAGAGACGTTGACAGCATCAGCAATGCTTGTGTGCTCAAAGTCTGTTTGGTTTACGAGCAAACGTGTCATTCCTTTCAAAGAGATACAAAGAGCCGTCGAGAAAACCTTTGTCGCTTTGAGCTTCTTCAGGGTACCTGATTGTCAATCCAGTGCACAAATCACTAACAGCAACCTACCTTTGGCGCGCATTTGCTGCAGAAGAGAGGCAAAAATCATTTTAGGAAAGCTAAAAGCACAGGAAAGCAAATTTCAGACGCGCTTCGCGGAATGCAAAAGACAGCTTGCAGAGCATTAGAAGTGCCCAGAAAGGCCACGGTTCAAGACCCATGTACAGATTTGACATAATTGTGCGCAGTGAGGTGACACAGCAGATAACTGTGGAGCCTCAGACTTCGGCGCAGCTGCTGAGAGAATCCTTTCTGCGCGGTCCGTGTGTTATTGTCCTGCGCGGAAACCAAAGCCCAGTCACCTCCGAACAGAAGGCTTAAAAATACATGACTTCCGTCAGAGTGCGAGGCTGCTCCTGTGTGCGACACAATTGGGACCTGGATCCGACACAGAATTCGAGCTTCTCCCGGGACCAGCATTTCGCAGTCCCTCGGGTGTCTTCGTGAACCGCTGTGCGCTTTGATGTGGTGGGAAAACGCTCAAGGAAAACGTTCGCACTTGTTTTGGAATTTTTTTTTCTTCTGGACGCAAAACCGTCCACGCAGTTTCTAAAAGTTCCGACTGATTGTCATGCTCTCGTCAGACTCCAATGAGAAGATTAGCTATTTGATAAGAACAGAAAACTGTAGCCTTCCGTGCGGAAACATGAGAATTGGTTTGCAATGAAACCGAATACTTTTGCTTGAAACTGTTTGACACTTAATCGGACTGAGCAAGCGTTGTCACGTTCATATTCAGGTGGGATACAAAGAATTCGTGAGAAATTTTTGAATCAACCTGAGGTTTATTGTTTCCTGTGAAGGTGAATCATCAGGTGACAGCGATTTCTTGCGGCTTCGTGTTTCCACAGCGCATTTTCAGTTCCCTGTCACCAGCTCCATTTCTCACAAAGCGATTGAGGATTCAGCAAAGGGGGTCTCTCAAAGCAAAACACCGTTTGCAGGAGCATGGGTTTGCTCCGGGAGAGGGTTTGACGCACAGGTCTGTGTGTCCCACGAGCGTGCTAAATCTACACGGGGCTTCAGTTTCACGGTCAATCACTCTGGGGCCCACGATCTGTCCAGGCCGTAGCAGCAATACTCTTCTGTGTCGCGCGGGAACGGGTAAGTGCGCGTGTGTGGACGAGACAGGGTCCTCGACCGGCGTCCCGCGGGGAACACGGAGCAACTGGACCTTCAATCGTTGCTACGAAGCCGGTTCAGCGCGATGTCAGTGATATTGTGGTGTCCTCTTGTTCCTGACAATCAACTCGCGGCTGACAAACAACTTTCCGGCCAAAATGTCAGAAGGAAGATTTCCAGCACGACAAGTTTAATACCTCCCACGGTCCCGTGCCATGTTCGTGCACGTGTGCAGTAACACCGTCGTCTCGACGCAAGCGTCGCTTCTTCGTCTCACCCATTCAAGTCAGATTCATGAAACCACGATGCCCTTCCAACTGCCATTCATCAATGAGATCCTGTGGATCAAATTCAATAAAAAACAAAAATCCGCACAAAAGGGACCTGTGTGCCCATCTGAACAGGTCGGGGTCGACATTCGTCTCGCTCGCGACAATCTGCCGAGGAAAAGAGTGGAATGATCAGAGACACAGCTCACTGGTCCCACGAGTGTGTTGTGTCGATATCGCCCCACCACACACAAACAACGAGCTGTGGTTCGCTTCTACTTCTTTCTGAGGTTCAGAATTCTCGTCACTCGCAGTCAAACCCTGAATTGTAAATTCTCAACAACCAGCCCTGTTTGTACATTTTCACCACACAGAAATTTTGGAAGTGACAAAATGTATCATCTCTGTGAAACGCTCAAGAATCGGTGACTTAATTTCGCGCCTCGAGATTGATAAACTTTCAGGGTCTGAACAACGGCAAAGACAACCTGCGCTCCCGACTTTACACACGTGCGCGCTCACGCGTCTGTTTTCTTATGCATCTGCATGCTCAGTGGACGTCAACGCCACGACGCGTTGGTGAGATTCAGCAAACACGTCCGGTCCTTTTCAGGTGATTTGAGGTAGGTTGCACGATTTGGGAGCTTTTGGAAAAAGCGAGCCAAATTGGTGCAAGCCAAATCAAATCACCTGCAGGCAGGTCAAGATGAGGATTGATTTGGGATCTTTTGGGCTCCAAATGAGTAGCGCGTGAATTAACTGCGAGTGCGCTGTCCAAGGGGGGGGGCGCCCCTTGTGCAAACACCCCCTGGGATTGGGCGCGATGTGGCAGCCACAGCTGTCCCCACATGTTGAAAAAATCGCATGGCAAAATCGCAAACTGGTTTCAATTGTAACATGTCTTCAAATGTGGGTGTGCTGGATCAGACGTGGAGTAAGTTTCTACCTGGGGAACAGGATTTCGTTCAGCAGCGTCTTTATCCGAGGCGTCGTCTTCTTGATCTCGTTAACAAGCGCAACGAACAGAGTGATTAGTGTCGCATCATTATCGCTCACAAATGTCGTCTGTCCTGGTGTCTGAAGGCAGTGAGCTGTTTCGCAGAAGACGAACACATTGTTCAGTGATCCACAGCGGGAGTCGCGCAGCACCCCACTGAACTCCTGCTCCAGTTCTCCTCGCAGCGCCCCCCCCCCCCCGAGCTCCATTCCATGCAGGTGGGACTTTGTGATCGCACGTCCTCCTTCCCTCATTCACCAGACAAAAGCACCAAGTGCAAAGACAGAGAAGGAACTCACTGCAGGCATGCACAATGAGCACCTGGCCAACGCAGGTTTCATCCATCAATCTTATTTCCGTGTAATTTTGGCACTGCTCAAAAGAAAAGCTTTGAAAGGGGAACCAACCATGAGTAATTTCCTAATCGCGAATCGCACATCATCTCACAAAGTAAAAATTACGACACACAAACATTACAAAATGCTGGTAATGGGAACGTAAATGCCACACAGTGCTCAAAGTGAAATCAGGATAGTTCCACTTTTTTTATCTTTTCAAGGCGCCAATTTCAATTCTCTTCACCCTAGAGGGAAAAGGTCTTTCAGAAAAACTGGTTTGAGAAAAGTTTCACACAATTTCACGCCAAAAGAGAAAGCGAGTTGCAGCTCGGTAAAGGATCTCCCTGAAGTGAAACACGGAGCATTGATCATCAGCAGTTTCAGATCAGAGCAGCATTTTCTTCCCGCATGTTTTGCTTTGCTGACACAGAATTGAGTGTTCAGAGGTGATGGTGTCGTTTTTGTTGTCAGCGACCAGAATCTCGAGATGTCTTCGTTGCCTGTGAAAAACCGAAATAGATCTACCAGGTCTTTGTTCGGTTCAGGTTTGCGAAAAGGCAGAGCTGTCGACTTTTTTCTTTTGTCAATGAGTCTTAAATCCTCGGCTGTGTTCGACCGCACCAGATGACACGCAATCAAAACTCTCAGAAGAGACGGATTCCACAAAAATCTTGTTGAGTTTGAAAAGAAAACGCTGAAATCACGCCAATTTTTTTTTCTCTTTGGGAATTGTGCTGATCGGAGGTGACTTTATCAATGGAAGCTGCACAGCCTTCGTCCTTCAGAAGCTCATACAATTGCCATTTCAATCGTCGCCACGCATCCATGGAAACAGTTTTGTAATGGCTTTGAGCACCGCGGTCTCCCGGCTGCACAAAGCAGATAATCCGCCGCTCCGCTTTTCCCGCTGACACCGAGTCACGAGGCGACATCGCTCAATAAGTCGCGCGCTTTAACGAATCCAATGAGTGAGCACCAATTGTCCAATTCTTGTCCACGTGAGACACATCAAACAAGAAGTTCCTAGGCGGGAACCCTGATGGTCGCGGAAACGGAAGGGGAGGGGGGGTCTGGCAGAGGGGGAGGGGGGTCTGGCAGAGGGGGAGGGGGGGGTAGAATCCCGGGGGGGGGGCGTCGGACACATGATTGCGAAGGGTGTTTACAGCCGTGGGTGGGGTCGGAGGAGGGTCGGGGGGGGAGGGTGTGTGCTTGGAGGGGTAG
>JAAUXT010111446.1_pt1 | contig 19027 bp, 21 predicted proteins | sample 7278171 | NCBI WGS metagenome assembly JAAUXT01 (sample SAMN14350112, study PRJNA611818) | marine sediment metagenome | isolation source: surface marine sediment (1.8m) | place: French Polynesia: Moorea | collected 2018-08 | reverse complement strand
GCGTGCTACGTGTACGTGTTACGTCTACGGAGCACTTTGCTGAAACTCCCCAGTGTCACGTCATGAACGTCACCAACCCGACTATTGAGGACACTGAACACACCCTTGTAGCAAAGCCTCGTTTACGAAGGGACACAGATTGGGAAGAGAGGGTTCTCACACTGTACAAAATGGTTCCTGTGAAATCACACACTGATCAACACCTTTGATCGAGAAAAGAGTTGTGTGATTGAACAGGAACCATTTTTGGAAGGTGAGAACCATACTTTCAACACCTTGGGTCGAGAAAGGAGTTGTGTGATTGAACTGGAGCCTTCATTGTACGTATGAAGTGAGAACCCATTTCTGCCACGATGCGAGCACACACGAGAGGTTTTGTGATCGCTGAATTGTAGAAGTCTGTTTCCACAACGAGTCCAACGCGGCAGCACGTCACCTCTCAAGCACAACTTGAATTGTTTCTCGAGGTTCGCAGCTGAAATTGGGGGAACTGGACACCTGTGGGTTCGGGTCGATCCGGCGGCGACACGGTCGTGTTTCCGCCGACAACACTGTTGGACGAGAGGCGTTTTGTGTGGCATTTGTGTTGAGAAGAAATCAGGTGTTTCTTGCAGAGCACGCATGTCATCAAGTTCGTGTTTGAACTGGGTCTTTTGCACGGAATCTGGAGGCGGGTCCAGTGAGGTTCTGGTTTTCTGCCCCCAATACGCTTCTTTTTGTGTTGAGAAGAGATCTGATGTTTCTTGCAGAACACGCAGTCTTGGGGTTTGTGCTTGAACTGGAATATTTTGGATGGAATCTGGCGGCTGGTCCAGCAGGACTCTGGTTACACTTGGTTGCACTCTGTTGTCGCATGAAGAGAAGCACTCCCGTTGTTCTAGACACACACTGAAGTGTTTCTGTTGGACTCGCCTGTGTTGGGGTTGGGACCCTTGGAACACGTTCTGGATGGAAGCCCAAAACGAGACAGAACATTTTCCTCTGTGCACAGGACTTTGACTTCAGTAGAACCAGGTGGATGTTGGAACGGGAGCAAAAAACCTGCTGAGACAAAAAGAGCAGGACTCGAATGACGTGCATGTTTTTCTATTTGCAGACACGACGACTTGTGCAGGCTTCAGCAATCGACGCAACAAGCGGCCATGACAGTGTCAGGAACACTCAGATAGGACAGACTCTCACCGCCATGGATTTCACGTGACTCTGCTCGGATCATCCAGTTCATCTCCAGTTGTCTCCAGGACAGGAAGTGCAGCTGAAACAACAGGAAGTTCCTTCACCGGAAGCGGAAGTCTCTGTCAGAACCGGAAGCGAGGCCGCGGGTCTGTGACTGGTGGAGCTACCATGTTCAACCTGTCCGGGGAAGTTTTCTCAACACACAACGGTAACTTGCTTTTGGTTTTCTGTCACACGGGTGCAGGGGGTATTCTTCCGCGTGCACACAAAGCGGCAATGTTCTTTCGTGAATCAGGCCCCTGGACCTCCTGCGCCAACGCAGACTTCAGTTTTCAGTGTTTCTGTCCACACAGGGACCACGGCACCAAACCACTGGGAGACGGTGACCCTCTCGTACAACCCTCCGGGCTCCACGGCGACGGCTGGGCCCGGCTCCTCCCCCGGCGGCGGGCCGGCGGGGTTCCCCGGGGCGCCGGGCCTCACGTCCCCCGGGCCCCCCGCGCCCGCGCCCCCGGAGCCCTCCCTCGCCCCGGCGGTCGGGCTCGGCTCCATGGAGAAGTGGTTCATCGCGACGGGCAGTATCATCGCAGCCGTGGTCGTTCTCTTCTGCCTCAACATGTGCATCCAGTACAGAGGGGTCATCCAGGTGAGGAAATCAAGGCATTGGGCCCCGTTCGATTTGTGGACCAGAAGGAACCAGAACCAGAAAATTCTCTCCACCTGTTGGTTGGCAACATGCAAGAACCAATCAGAAGACAGGTGTTTCTGGTTCTGGCTCCTTCCACAAATCGAACGCGACCTTTGTTGTTGTCACTTGAAGACCAGTTCACCAGCTCTCCACAGCAGATACCAGATCGGGGTAGGGTGAAAGAGTCCAACCCACACCAGGCGACCCAAGTTGTTCCGAGATCTACAGGACCAAGCCTCACCGGCGGCCCAGGGGACCAAGGCACCAAAGACCCAGGGGGAGACCAAGAGGCCTGTCCCTGTGTTATTTGTGGGTGTGCACAAAATCAGTCTCTGGAGTGGGTGTGTTTGTCCACCACACACACCTGCATCTGAAAAAAGATATCACAAATCTTTTGATAGCTGCTCCCTTCTTCCTCAGCACGGGCCTAGTTTCCAAACGCGCGGTGCCCTAATTGCCAGATCGGTGCTACAGATAGCCAAACTTGCCCTGAATTTACACTGAAAGCCCATGACAAGTAGCCAAATGTTTTCTATGTGACCAGTCTGGCAATTGGGGCACGTCGGGAAAGGACCGGACGTATTTGCTGAACCCCACCTCTGTCTCTCTCACGCAGCGGCTGTGCCTGCGGTGGCGGCGGCGTAACGACATGCTGGAGGCAGAGAAGCGCGTGCACCGGGACCGCAACCTGCTCGGCGGCGGCGCCTTCACCGACGACGGCCGCACGCGCACGCACATCTTCCTCAAGAGCATCGTGTAGCGACGCGGGCCGGGTTCACGCTGCGGGGAGGGTGGCGCGTCGTGACGTCGTGATGTTGTGATGGTGGCGTCGTGACGTCATGATGGTGGTGTCGTGACGTTGTGACATTGTGACGTCATAATAGGACATGATGTTGTGATGTCATGATGTTGTGATGTAATGACATTATGACGTCATAGTCATGACGTCGTGATGTCGTGATATTGTGACGTTGTGACGTGACGTCGTGACGTAGTGACGTCGTGACGCTGGCGTCCAGGGTGAACCCGGCCGTGAGATGTGCAGTGCAGCCTGCGTCTTGGATCGAGCTGCGTAGCCAAAGTGAACCTGGCCGCGCGTGCAGGAGTGGTGCATCCATGCAGGGTGACCTCGCCACAGGAGACATTGCAGGCGTGATGCGACCTTGTGACGCAGCACAAGGTGTGTATTGGTTCGCGATGCAGGGCGTGCAGGGTGGTGGACCGGCCACAGGAAACCTGCATCCAGGGGAACCCAGTCCTGTCGTCATGTGACGCAGATGCGTTCAGTGCGATTCAGCCAGGCAACAGTGAACTAACTGCACATGCAGGTGCGTGCACGTGTTGGTGGATATTCCCCACTGTTCGTGGACCTGGCCAACACGGACAATCGTCGTCTCAAATGAGACGATGGACTCATAGAAATACTCAGAAATGTTCTGACTGCCAACAGAAGCCGAATGTTCTTGATCTTGTTGTGTACTCGTGTCACGTGCGGTTCCAGTCAACAGCGAGCATTTGAAAAGTGTGTGTGTGTGTTTGTGTGTGTCTGTGTGTGTGTGTGTGTGTGTGCGCGTGTGTGCGTGGGTGGGTGCGTGAATGTTGTGTATCCATGTGCTCGTGCGTGCGTGGTGCGCAGTGCGTGTGTGTACGTAATCTGTGTGTGCGTGTGTGTTGAGCGTGTGTGTGTATGTGTTGAGGATGTGTACGGGTCTTGGTATTTGCGGTTGTCTTTTCAGCACCAAGTTGGTTGTACTCGAATTTAAAGCGGAGCTTGAATCAGAGTGATGTCCAGTAAAGCATTAAACGTTTTATTCTTGCCAGCTTCAGCCTCAGCTTCAGACGCGCTTTTCTCTCTTGTTTCGTTGCACTGAGTGCACTGAACGACACACGATGAAAATCAAATGGCGAGACACGGCTCAGACCCAGGGAACACGATACTTGAGCCAAATCCCAACAGGGTCGGAAATTTTCGTATCTGAAATGAAAGAACAGCGACGTGTCAACGCTTGACAGACGCAACGCAACGTGCGTTTGACCTTGTTTGAAAAATAGACAGACTTGGTGGTCCCTGTATCCACCTAAATTTTCTGCAACTTTTGCACAAGCCACAAAAACAGCTTTGGGTGAAGCGACCTCCTTACTAAAAGCCACTCACAACAGGCATTTCTTTGGAAATGTCAATTCGAATCAGCTGAGCTGAGATTCACACTGGGTGGAATGCCCACCCAGGGTGCTCAGAGAACTCAACAGTCTTCCTCGCCATCGCAACACACTCACGTCCACGTCCTTGGCTGCGCAGCCAATTCTTGCACCACGGCGCCTCATCCCTCGAAAGCTGTGGATCCCTCCAAAAGTTTACGTCACCAACCAAATTGATATTGCATGGCGTGCCTGGCCTCCACAGATTTTGCTCCCTGACCTCCGCCCTGGCTGAAGCGTTGGACCCTTGGTCGTTGAAGGCGCCTGGGCCCAGAGGCAGCATCTACCTGGATTGGACTGGACTATTTTCCGTAATAAAATTGCATTGTCAAACCCCAACTGTGACTCAGTGTTGACCAAACCTCCCTCCCTCAGGCACCACGGCCTGTCAAGGACCAATGAACCATCGCGTGCACAACCGGAAGTTACCGAGGCACCAGGACCCTTGCCTTGGTTCCCACAAAATGCGATGGACACATGGTTCGACAGAATGAGACAGAAGAAGAACTGGTCAAAATGTACTCAGCACAAAAACAACAAGCAGACATCTGCAAACAACAGCCATTGTTCGTGAGCAGCTTTTGAAAATGTTTCTTTTTTCTGGTGCTACAAAGAGAGGAAACTTCAGCACATGCATTGCGAGCATGCACAGACGGCAATTCTTTTGCCGGCGTCGTGCGTGTGTGCGTGCATGTGTGTGTGCGTGCAACTAACTTGTCCATTGGTGACGGCCGGAGACGATGCGAGAAGTCCTTTACCTGAATGTGTGCCAGTGTGAGCCTCGGGACTGAAATAGTTATGGCATCTTGAACGCCTGTTTCCGTCAATAGGCAGGTTCATCAAACACAGAACGCAGACGCAGACGTGAGCGTACGCGTAGCATTTCACACCCAAGGGGACAAATACCTGTACTCAACAAAGTGCAACCACAATCATGTCTCCCCTCAAAAGTTGGCAGGCAAAAATTTTTTTTCTTTCCAATGACAGATTTTTCTCTGTTATGTTTCCCAAAAAGTGAGATTGTACGTTTGAGAGGAGATCTACGTCGACCGCTGCGCACGTTTCGTGTTTGCCGAACCTGGCTGATGGGCGCTACATTCATGTGACGCGTCTTTACCGCACGATTTGCATTGCGACGCGTCCTGTGTAAAACTGACCTCATCGTGACGTGACGACGCGGTGACGTGACGACGTGACATGGTGACGTGACAACATGTATGATGTGACAACGTGATGATGTGGTGACATGACATGATGTGATGACGTGACGACGTGAGGTGACGTGACGTGATGTGACAAGGTGGAGACTTGACGTGACGTGACCACGTGACCAGCTGAACCGGGCACGACGCAGCACACGACGCATCCCGTTTGAACCGGGCCCCTCACCCGAGGCGAGAGGAGCTGAGCCAGCTGCTTCCCGCGGTATAAATAGCGGTGCAGCAACAAACAGCGCGTAACCAGGCCGACCGACAACAGATGGTTGCGTAGCGCCCACCGCGCGGGCTGTACCTACGTGTCCTGTGACTTCGCGGAAACGACCGCAGGATGTAGATCTACAACGGAAACAGGAAACTGCAGTGTAAGTGAATATTTTTGTGTTTAAAACAGGTGTCAAGCGTTGTGATCCTGCAGATGTCAAGTTGTTGCTTGCGACGCAGCGCCCTGGGTTGACTTCAACAAGAACATACCCGTAGGTGCGATTCGAACAGCATTCTGCAGTCACCACAGGTACTTGTTGTCGCTGGCCTCTTGGGGCAAAGACTGATAGATCTACGCTTTGGGCAGAACATCCAGACATGTTTTTCCTGGGATGCGCCACGCGTCATGTCTTTGTGTTGTTGGTGGCGTGTTGTTGTCAAAAACGTGCGATCACAAAACCTATCGTGTGTGCTCGCATCGTGGCAGAAATGGGTTCTCACCTCACAAAAATGGCTCCTGTTCAATCACACAACTCCTTTCTTGACCAAAAGTCTCGGAAAGTCACAGTGTGATTACACAGGAACCACAGTGTGAGAACCCTGTCGACACACGGTGTGAAACTGGCCAACACACGTTTCTTTCAACTGTGGCACGTGTTTGCGGGCGGGAGAAGGGTCATATCTCAGGCCCCTGGGTGGGTCTGCAACCTCCCCGCTGTGTCTGAATCCCCTGCGCCAGGTAAACTCTGTGTGCCGTGTGTGTGTGTGTGTGTGTGTGTGTGTGTGTGTGTGTGTGTGTGTGTGTGTGTGTGTGTATGTGTGTGAGCGGTGCGTGTATGTGTGAACGACCTGGAATTGGTCCGGCCAATGGATCCGCTGGGGCAGGTGCACCATGTGCGTGTGTGTATGGTGTGTGTGCGTGCAGTGTGTGCGTGTGTACGTGTATGGTGTGGATGACTGGGCCTCGGCCCGGCTCCTGGACCCTCTGCGGGATGTGCACCGTGTGTGCGTGTGTGTGGTGTGTGTGTACGTGCAGTGTGTGGCTGGCCCGGCCCCTGGATCCTCTGCGGCAGGTGTGCGTCTCGTCCCCTGCAATTGACGTCGGAGGCGCCGAGGCGAGGGACGGAGCCGCGGGGGAGGGACGACCTTTCCGTCGTGTGCCGTCTTTGCACTGGGGGCGCCACGCGTAGCGCCGGTGCAGCGTCGACGCGTGAGCCGATATAACGCATGAGGGACCCAGAGTGTGAACGCTGCTTCAAAGCGCATGCGCGATGGAGCCAGGTGTGGGTGGGATGCAATGTCTGATGAACTGTTCGAGGCACAAATCCAGCACGCCCTGACTCCTGCTGGAGCAGACTCTAACTTTGGTTTCAGAAAATCATTGCGGAAGAAAGAGAAACTTGGCGACCCAGGGACAATCACAGTGCGGCCGAGAAAAAATTGTTTGTTCGAAGTCAGTGGCCCAGGTCCCTGACCCCGGCCCCAGGCCCCAGACTCCTGGGCTAAGGGTCCTTGGGCCTGGCCCCTGGACTCTGATCCCTGGTCCCTGATCTACTCGCCCCCCCCCCAAAATGCCTCAAACCCCATGGCCACCAGACTGTGCCTCCCAACTCCCTGGCTCTGCTCCTGGCCTCCAGCCTCTGGCCACTGACCCCAGAGATCCTTCGGGAAAGCTTCCCAGCTACACAGAGCTACCCGGCCCAGGTCTAACCCTGGATCGGCTGCCGCCTCCGCCCCTGGTTCTGGGAATACTTTGTTGCACACAGCAGCCCTGATGGCTTTGTGCGTAACAACTGATGTAGAACAGGTGGTACACAGCGCATCAGCGGCGGCGGCAGGGCGCAGCCTCCTCTCGTCAACACTGAGGAACAACACGTTCCCAAGGTCACGTTCACACCACGTGCGTCCTGCATCGTGTTCCCCGTGAAGTCAATGGGCGATGTGTACTGGACGCGTCACGCGTCGCATCCACGCACACGTCAAAATTTTATTTTATTATTTTTCTTTTTTTTTTGGCGCTGGGTGCTCTGTCGGTTGGGAGTTTAAACGGGAGAGCAAACCTGCAACGCATGGTACGTCACGTGGCGCAATGCGTCTCTGGCCGAGCGAGTGGGTGTTGCGTCAATGTGGGGACATCATGCATGTCATCCAGTCAGACCATATGCAGCCGCACAACACCCGTTGCCAAAACAGGGACGCAACGCGTGAGGCGCCCTGTGGAATAGGGACACACACACACACACAACCGCACTTGGTGTGAACCATGGTGTGAACCTTGCCTGATCAGGGCCTGGACCCACCCGTGAGACGCAACGCCCTTTGACTTCACCTGGGCGCAATGCGTGACGCACGCAGTGTGAACGAGGCCTGCAGTGGCGCGCATCGCAGACGTCATCAAGGCAGATGATGCGTATGACGGTATAACGGCAGGTGTCTGTTATAGCTTGAGTGCTGCTGAGGGAGGTTCACACAGGGGGCGTCACGGTCTGCGTGCCTGGAAAACTCAACAGGCGTTGCAGCGAACCAAAGGCACTTTGTCATTAGCGCACCGCATCCTGCGTGAAACAATTCTTTTTTTGCATATGTTCTGTTGTGTTATTGCAGGGGCTACTTGGAAAAACAGCTTGTATCCTAAACAACTTTCGTGTGGAGTGCGACAGACAAGGCCAACTCACGAACAGTTCAATTCACACGTGCAGCTCTTCAAATGAATGCCAACAACGCAATGCCAACAACCCATGATCATGGAGACGTTTTGAGACTGGGGCATCTGACTCAGTTTCAGTGTCCTGGATGGAGCTACATCCCCATGGACACTCGCAAACTTCACCGGCACAGTTCCACCAATGGAAACCTCAGTCACTAACAATTGCAGCATGGCAACCGAAGCGATGTCATGCCAACAGAACAACGCTGCAGGGGTGACTGCCCCTTTGATCCTTGTGCAGCAAAGGGTCTGACCCTGGATACCATCACCGGTGCACGGATATCTGAGGACGCATGCGCGAGATCGGTGAGGGACAGAAACAATGACAACAACACTCACAACAACGTACAAATCACCCTGCAACGAAGCAGAAACAGAGACCAGGGTGTGCGTGTAAAATGTATGGGTTGGCAGGGTTTTTCCTGACCCTCCATACCATCTGTCCACCAAGATATGAGCCGTGAGGATAAATGACTGAGGAAGGCAAGACAGCCAGAAAAACCCCCAGGGGACTGGTAACCACAGACACAAATCAATGACGTTGCGTGCAAACACGGAAATGATAACGAAACCTCCGTCTCAAATTTGTGCAAGCAGGAAAATCTGTTGACATGACACCTGTTTCCAAGGAAACGAGGAAAAATTCTCTGTTGTGATTATCCAGTGTGAAAGAGGATACAATAGGATTCGCCAGTGGGCGACGAAAGTTGTGAAACTGTCAAAAAGAATGTGCGTAAAACTGAATCAAGACTTCACGTGAAACGCAAAGTGACGTCAGTGGATATGAACGCGCCCGCGTGACCAAACATGACACAGCCAAAACTTCCTATTCTTCAGATGTGATCTTATCTGCTACTCGGATAGGTTTATGAAATGGAGGACGCGACAAACGTGACGTCATCAGGGTTTGACGTAACCACGTCGGTCACCACGGAAACACCGGAAGTCACGTCCGGCCCCGACCCCGGAACCGGAAACACCTCCATGGGGCCTGGGTTAACATCCGTTCTGGATCTTCTCAACGCGACCCCAAGTGGTGACCTCACCACCCACCTTTCCAGTGACCTTGACCTCAATTTGACCTTTGCAGCAAACGCGACCTCTGACCCCTCTGTACCCAGGTTCTCCAGCATGGAGATCTGGTTCATCGCAACGGGCAGTGTGATTCTGGCTGTGATTGTTCTCTTCTGCCTCAACGCGTGTATCCACTGTAAGGTGTGTGAGAAGGTGTCCCGGTGTTTCCGCCACCGGAACCACATGACCCGGGTGGAGAGGCGTGTCCACACCGACCTCGAGGCCAAGTACGACAAGGACGAGTCCAAGACGAGGACGCATCTCTTCCTGCACAGGCTCCTCTTCAAGGACAGCTGATAGCAAGGGAAACTGGGTCAATCATGCGCAGAAGAGGGCAGAAGGGGAGTTCCCCGAGGTGGACTCCAGGGGGGTGCTTAAGGCCAGGTTCATCTTGTGGCAAACCCTCAGTAACAGATCCTCGAGAAGCCTATTTTGACCCAAGGGGATGTCCTCAAGGCTTGACCGCAGGTGAGTCCCACAAAGGCCAAACCTCCAGCCCTGGGGTATCCCGCAAGGCCAGTCCCCAGGGTAAGGCCCAATGCCCAGAGCCAATGTGGGATCCCCTTCTGCCAGACCCAAGGCCAAACCCTCCAGACCAGGTCTACCCCAAGTCAGAGTAAGGCCTCAGAGGGAATGTAACGAGACCACACCAGGAAAGGTTGTCACAGACTCAAGGGGCCGGGACCTCGTCAGGGTTCTTCGTTTCTCAACCACACGACACGTCAGGCCGGTCACACACTGGACACGTCAGTACGTCATACTTCTGTGTCCATGTGCAGAGCTGTGGGAGCTCTGTTGAACTGAGCAGGGCTCCGTTGCGTAACGCCTCTGATGTGAAGCAGGCCTGAAGAGGAGGGGGCTTCCAGAACCGATACAACTGTCGAGCGCGGAGTTCAGAACACACAGTCTGAGTGATGAATGTGGTGTTTTTCAGCGTGAATTAAAAATGCGACAGACAAGCAATGCGGGCGCCGTATGTTGTGGATCTATGCCACGTTGTTTTTGTTCTCTGTCAAACCAAACTAAAAATTTTGCAGTTTCTTGTTTTCTGGTGGTCAGCTGACGAAACACGCTCATGATTGTGAATTTTCCTCAATAAAATTTTTGTTCTTCTCAGTCAACGCAACATCCACCATTTCCTGGGGTTGTGGGTCCTGCGCCCCTCAGGCAGGGTCTGGGGCCAGAAGTTGGGGCTCAGGGCCCTGTCGCCACCTGACATCTTTGCATTGCAATTTTTGTTCTAAAAGTTGCGCACCATTTGTCTTTTTCTTGCATCAAAACCTTGCTTTTGTTTTGGACCTTGGCTACTTTGGAAAGTTTGGGGCGACCTGGACCAAACCTCGGATTTGCTTCTGCTGCACATGGAAACAATTGCGTGTTGAATGTGTCTCAATGTGATATCCTGGGTACACTGCAAGTTGAGACAATAAAGTGGCAAAACTTTTCTCCATTGACACAAGCAAACATCTGACTCGATTCGTCCGACTCCTTCTCATTCAGTAGAACCGAAAAAAGGAAGGAAGGAAGAAGTTCGACAAGACCGATCCGGATCCGAGAGAACATTTGACGTGTGCTGAGTGTGGCAGTTTGTGAGTGTGCGTGTGTGCGTGTGTTTGCGTGTGTGTGCGTGTGTGCGTGTGTACGTGTGTGCGTGTGTTTGCGTGTGTGTGGCGACGTGTCTGTGAGGCGGTTTGTGTACGTGTGTGGCGGCGTTTATGTGTGGCAATTTATGTGTGTGCGTGTGCGCGAGGATCGCAGGGTTTTGCTGAATCTCTATTGTCTGCTGAGGCAGCTCGGCCTATTGTTGCCTGATCCTGTCTCCACAGTTGTTCGGGAGGCTGAAGTCGTTCACTGCGGCTGCGGCGTTTTTGCCAGAAGAGGCCCCTTGTTGTGATAACCGTCCGGTGCTGAGGGCCGCGTTCACACTGCGTGCGTTACGCTTCAGGTGGGAAGGGTGGGTCCAGGCGTTACCCCCAACCTGATGCCGTGTGTGTGTGTGTGTGTGTGTGTGTGTGTGTGTGTGTGTGTGTGTGTGTGTGTGTGTGTGTGTAGTGTGTGTGTGCATGTGTGTGCGTGTGTGCCTGTGTAAAATTATGCGCTGTGTGTGCGTGTGTGCGTGTGTGCGTGTGCATGTGCGTGTGTGAGGGTCTTGTTCAAGGTTAGAAGTAATCCCGAGATCGACCCTCGCGTGTGAGGGCCCTGGAACTTCTTTCAGGCCTGTCTTGCTCTGTGTTTTCCATGCGTCTCACGTCTCGCAATGTCTGCATCACATTAGCGTCACAACGTGTGGCGACTCGTCCACTGAGCAACATTGTGTGTCCAGAGCAATGGGCATAAAGGTTTGGTGGACGCAATGCCCGTTCTCCAGCACAGTGACACAGGCAATGTGGACCTGACTCCAGTGTGGACCTGGGTTCAGTGTGGACCTGGGTTCAGTGTGGACCTGCTTCAGAGAGGGTCTGGCTCAACATACGGACCTGGGCCCCATCGATGCGCCTTACGTGGATCTGGGCACAGCGTTGACGTCGGGCCATTGTGGACTTGACTCCAGTGTGGACACGTGTGTCCCTGGTGTGGATCTGACTTCAGTGTGGACCTGGCTGCAGTGTGGACCTGACTCCAGAGTGGACCCAGCTCCAGTGTGGACCTGACTCCAGAGTGGACCCAGCTCCAGTGTGGACCTGGCTCCATTGTGGACCCAGCCCCAGTGTGGACCTTATTTTGCTGTGGACCTCACTCCAGTGTGAACCTGACTCCAGTGTGGACCCAGCTCCAGTGTGGACCCAGCCCCCGAGTGGACCAGCCTCCATGGACGTGGCTCCCCTGGCGCATCCGGTGAGGACTCGGCTCCTCTATCAGCCCCCATCTCCCATCTGCCGTGGAGAAGCTTGACGGCAGATAGAGTCAGTGATGGGCGGAAGATAGAGACAGGGCTCAAGTGCCCCTCTCACGACCCGAGAGCTGTGCGCAACATTGGAGCGGGGATCCACACACAAGTACAGCAATGTGAACCATATTCAAACTCGTCAATTTCAAACTCGTCCAATTGGGAATCAGGGCGAGGTCAAACTGGCTTGTTTTGGTCTTTTCAAACAACTGTAAATTTAAGATTTTGAATTTTGGTTGTCCACATCAAGCTGTGTGTGCAGACAATATGCAGAACGTCGCGCACGTAGTGTGAAAAACACGTCCACCAAAACCCAATGTCTTTTCGAATTCAGTCAGATTGATGAATCACAAACACGTTGGGTCAATGAGCAAGTTCTGTTTCGAGTGAGCTGACCTGAACGGTCAGTTTGAACTGGACAGTTGGAGTGGTGGGATGTTTCCTCAGCTCCCGCCCTGTTTTCCTGCCTTGATTCTGCAGTCTGCAAGTAGGGTTGAGTCTCCAGAAGATTTCAGTGGAAGTTCACACAATCTACAGGACAGGTGGAATCCCCAGTGGATTTCCGTCGTTTTCCACCGATATTCTGCAGTCCGCAGGTTGGTGTGATTTGCACAGGTGTTACCATCACACAGCACAGCTCCATCACTTGGCAACGCTTCAAGCTTGTTGCCATGCCCCGCAGTCACAACACTGTGCGATACCCGTGCCTGTGACTGACTCACGATGAACTATGTGAGAACAATGCACACAGATTGAGTGCAAATTTTGTCTGTGAATTTTGTGATCAAACCCCAAAAGGTTTGGTTTTGTCTTGGGAACACAGCCCTTGGGTGAGTCGGATTCTAACAATGCACTTCATCCCATTGTCTGGGATGACAGTAGTTCAGGGAAGAAATCAGCCTGGATTATGCGTGCGCAAACCGAGGCCACAACGGAAACTTTCAGCCTTCGGCACCCTTGCCTCCGCCTGGAGGAATCCAGAGGTGGAGGCCTGGGGGTGGGAGGTCCGCACCTTACCCTGACAAAGTTGAATGCATACCGCTCAACTATTGAAATGCTTTTGAAGCGTAGCTGTTTGAAGTGGGCATTGGGCTGCTCGTGCGAGTGGAGTCAGGGGTTAAAACGTCTTGGACCCCATCCTGCACCCCTCTCCACCCTGCCTCTATTCCTCACTTTTGCACCCCTGTGGGGTTCGGACCCCCGAATCCTGTCCTGGATGCACGGTTGCCCCCCCGCACCACCACCACCTCTGGACCCACGTCTCCTGCCAGGGTGATCCTTCCGGGAAGTGCAGGGCAGTACACTCCGGGTACTCAGCGAGGTGTTCTTACACAGTGGAGCAAAAATACCAGCGCTGCGTCAGGTGCAGGTCGAGTCCGCTTCACCCGACCGACCGCTGCACAGCAACTTCACTCAGAGGTACCAGGGTAGCAAACCCACCTCAGGTGGGTCCAGGGTCTGGTGAAGGGAGTTCCCACTGCCCTGAGCATTTTGCTTGTAACCGAGGCAGAGAGGTCATTTTTACTCTGATGAACGCTGGTCACATGATGGTGTGTGTTTTTAGGTGTGTGTGTGTGCAGTTGCAAAACTGGGTGTTTGGGTGCGCGTGTGTGCGTGCGTGTGCGTCCAATGCAGTGTTGTTGCAATGTTCAAGCAGCGTGTTGTGCGGACACGATTTAAGGCACATCAAGCTGCGCACATTGCAGGTTTGTTCTGAACACCTCTCACCCTGGGAACATCAGGACACAGTGAGCGGACACGGCCTGTGTACAGGTCTGTATGTATGTGTGGCCGGGTCGGGTCGGGCCGGGTCGGTCGGGGGATCGCGGCCCCGTGAGGAGCGCCTCAGCGGCCGCGGCGAGCCGTCGCTCCCCCCGCCCTGTGCGAACGCAGCGCGCCCCGGAGCGAGCTGCCCCGCGTCGGGTCCGCACTGCGTGAGGCCGGGGTCAGGAAGGAATGTGGCTCAGGAGAGGGGGGGGTCCAAGGGGCCCCTTGATCAACTGAGATGCAGCATTGAGTTGAAGCAGGTGACGCAACGCGTGCACGCACAAGACTCGCACGGGGTGGCACAGCGCGTTTGTCAACGCTCGGGTAAAAGACAGGATGCTGTGGGCACGGACACTCAGGGGCGTTGCGCAAGCAGGGGGGGGGGTACGTGGGTTTTCGGCAGGTCCGAGTGTTGGATTGTGAGGTTGGGAACAAACACTGAAAAGTATATGTTCTTGAGATGTGACATGCAGGCTTTTGACGGTGTCTCGGTGTGTCAAGTTTCAGCAGTTGAGGGCTTTCAGATGCGTCAGGTGCGTCAAATGCGTCTGCGTACTGGATGTATCACAGGGGAGTTTGAGCAGAATTTCCCAACGCAAACGCAAACGTACATATCTCTGCAATGCTGAAAGTTGTGTTTTGTGAAAGTTGTGTGAAGATAAAATGTAACTTTTGCAACTTTCATGTCATGCCTCAACTCAACTTACTCCAACTCAACTTTCTTCCTGTGTTCTGGTATAAACTACAAAACATAGCCCGTGAATCAGACACATTCTGAGACAATGTGGGGTATTTTGCAAGAGTACAATGTGTTAATTTGCTTGCTGAAAACAAAAAATTTCAAAGTAGCTTCACTGCCAAAATACAAGTTACATTTGCGTTTGCGTTCACGTTTTGGGTGCTCAAACTCCCAACTCTTTGAGTGTCTTGCACAGGTCAACTCCACTGCGTCGCAAGGGACGATGCTCCACCCAACGGGTGTGTACAAAGGGCGTAGACTACCACTCATACACCACACACACACATACACACACACACACACACACACACACACACACACACACACAAAACCCCCATGCTGCAGTGACTTGTGCAGCACACCACCCGTGAGCCCTGGATCCATTTTCTCACAGTGTCGGAGCGTTCTCTTCCTGATGACACAACAAGATGCGAAGCTGGGTACAGAAAGCGGAAATCACCCTGCAGCCATCAATACTCAATACCCAGTGCGCAGGTACTCACGCAGCACTCATGTATCTGAGTAGCTATCAGAACCGCAGTACAAAACGCACGTGGATGTGACATGGGGATACCATACTGGACTCAGTACATGTACTGAAGTGTGATACTGTGTGAATCAGTGTTGGGATACACAGTGGGGTTGTGAGGGGAGAAGACAGATCTATTTGCTCTGGAGTTGAGAAGGTAGGTAACTGTAGATAGAGTGTTGCAGGTGATGCAACTCGGCAGTTCTGGATGAGATAGGGTGGCATAGCCCTGAGGGGGACACACTCCCAACACCTCCACATTGGGAAGGTTTCGTCTGAATTTTCAAACGCGCGGTGCCCCAATTGCCAGATCAGTGGTCCAGAAAACACAATTTTGTGTAGCCAGGCAATGACAAGCGACCAAATGGTATCTGTGTCACCCATCTGGCGATTGGGCACGTCAGTAAAGGGCAGGACGTGTTTGCTAAACCTCATCACTGACAAATGGAGGGTTTGTATTGCTGACCTGTCCACACCCTGCAACACGATGTATCCATGGCGCACACATAGCGAATCCATCCCACGCATCGGGGGTAAATCCGGCCTCAGTGGGCCCCGATTCCCTCCAGGTTCTCAGCTCTACACTTCGCCGAAAGACTGCAGCAATTCACCTGCCTCATGACACGCTGAAAACACACCAGGAAAAAAAATGGGTGTGGCCCTTGAAGCATTTCTGAAGGCACCGCCCCCAGCCCCGCTCCCAACCCATCTGCACCCCACACCGCTGCTGCTGCTGAGAACTGCTGTTTGGACCAGGCCTCAAAGGAAAGGGGACCCAACCACACTTCTTCATCATTATTTGGGATGAATTTTCCCCAGGCTGTGGTTTTCTTTGTCTGCTCTCAGGAGCTTGATGCTGTGTGCTTGAGAGAGGTGCACACGCACCCATGGACAGTCACAGAGTCAGGATTGTGCCTGTGTGTGTGTGTGTGTGTGTGTGTGTGTGTGCTGTGTGAGGCTGGAGGGTCAAGAAACACGTTCACTTTGCAGGTCAGGGGAACCAAGGTCCATGAGGGAACAAGATCCTTGGCGTACCAGGGTCCACGGGGACCAGGACCATTGGTCCTTCAGCCAGGCACCCGTTTGTTTCCGGTGAAAACGAAATTGTTGTCAACACTGGAGATGTGGGTGCGTCAAGGACTGTTAGTCACACCACTCAGATCTCATTCCCACACAGTGACCTTTGGGTGACCTTTGGTAGGTTGAGGATTGGGGTTGGGTGGGGCCCAACATTGTCTTGACCAAGGTCCAACCCCACCACTGGAGGGCAAAACCGCATCGCTGTGTCCAAGAAAAATTCTGTCGCAGCAGCATCAGGAGTAGCCCCACAAGTCCGCTCACCTGTGGTGTCAAAAACCTACAGCTCTCATTGGATCAAAACTTGAACTGGTTCTGGGAACTACCACACACACCAGCCTATTTCGGTCCGAATATGTTCATCCAAACCCACGCAAATCTGACGGACTCATGATGTTTCAGGTTGAGGAACTGGTTCTGGAAACTGCCACGCACACCTGGGCCAATTTCACTCCGCCGTGCACCCACGCAACTCGAACGGATCATGCATGTGTGCTATGTTTCAGGTTGAGGGTCTTCGGTCACAGGCACCATGGATACAAACGGTACGGTGACCCCTGCCTGGGTGGGCGGGGGGACTGCTGACCACGCAGGCTGGACCGTGACCGACGCACCCCCGCCTCAGGGCGTGACCTCTGACCTCGTGTCTCTGACCAATGAGACAAGTGGTGCCATGTCCAGTCTTTCCTCGACGGATCCAGGGGCTCATCCAACCCTGGATGTGTCCACTGCTGCAAGTACATCCACCCTGGATCTCTCTACACATCTATCCACATTGGACCTGTCCACCTCTACAGAACCATCCACTCTGGACCTGTCCTCCGCCACAGATCTATCTACCCTGGATCTGTCCACACAGGATCCGAACTCCACATCCACTACAGCGGACTCTGTCACAGATCTCATCCACAGTACGGCTCAGACCCTACAGGACCTCAACTCCACCCTCATCTCCAAGCTCCAACAGGCCATCACCACGGACTGGACCCAGGAGCCGACCGCCCCGGCCGCCCCGGAAGTGACCACCGGAAGTGAGGGTCTGCTCAGCTCAGACTGGACCGTGGACCCCTTGACCACACACACGGTGACGGATAAGCCGAGACTGACCTCCATGCAAATCTGGTTCACCATCACAGGCAGTATTGTACTGGCCGTCATCGTGCTTTTCTGCATCAACGCGTGTATCCAGTGCAAACTGTGCGAGAAAGTGGCCAAGACGCTCAAGAGACGGAACCACATGGCGGAGACTGAGAAGCGGTCCCACAAGGACAGGGACCTCATGTACGGGGGGCTGCAGGAACACGCAGACACGCACACCCACATGTTTCTGCACGTGCACCACATCTGAGGGGTGTGAGTGTGCGTGTGTGTAGATGTCTGCGGGGTGTGCGTGCACGGCACAGAAAATGCGTTCACAAGGACATAGACCTCGTGCTTCTGCACGTGTACGTGAAGGGTGTGCATTCGCTTGCGTACTGAAGCAGTGAAATCTGCAGATGATTCCTGTGCGAGTGTTTCTGTACTAATGTTTGGCTCGCAAAGAGCGAAATAAAGGTGTCACCTGATCTTCCAGTTGTGTTTGTGTGCAAGTTATCAGTATGTACAGGAACGCATGTGCGCAATAACTACCTGTTGACTGTCCAGAAATGCACAAAAACAGGCTGGGCTTCAAAACAAATTCTTCACCTTGTACTTTGAAAACAAATCTCCTGGCCCAAAGGAACATAAATCTGCAGTAAGTTCGAAAATTGAAACCCTCGTGATGATTTCACAGGAGTTCAAAATTTCAGGAATTCGGTGTCTGGTGCAGATGAATCACCAAAGTTTTACCCAAGTTCCTGGGTTCGTAGATCGGAATCATGGCGCCTGCAGAAACCCCTGGGGTTACGCTGCTTGTTTCACATGGCTTTTTTATGGGCGCCTCCAGCGTCAGAAATGTGTCAGCTCTACCTCGAATCCACCACGATCCACCATGCAGAGAAGTGAGACAGGACCCCGTCTTATTTCAAACTTATCTCCCTCTTTTAGGGGGGGGGGTCACCAAACTTACCTCCCTCCTCAGTGGGGGGGGGGGTCACCAGCCCCCTGTGTGAAACTTACTGTTCCTTGTGAGAAACGCGATTTGAAATTTCATCGTGCGTGGAGCAGTTCCCCCAAAGAAAGAAAAGAACAAGAAACTTCACCACCTCCTGCAGCCCCACGCCCCCGGGCTGGAGCCGACCTTGCGCTCTTTTGAACGGTCTCTGAACCGAAGGTTTCTTTCATTTGCCATGTCGGGTCGGCCCAATGAGCCAGGCATGAGTGGAAGCGCATCCAGAGAGAAACGTGTTGTCAATGTAATGAAATGGCCAGACACCCAAAATCAGGAGGCACAGGGTGAAGATCCTCAGCCTGTGCCCAAAGTAAGGCAGGTCTGGTGCCTCCTCATTTCAATTCTCTCTTGAACTAGCCAGACACTCCCCAAGGCTCCGAGTGCCCTGTACCAATAGATATCACATGTGAGTTGGAATGAGGAGGCTCCCTGTGTCAAAAATTTGGTGTGTCATACGGCTCATCTGAAGAGACCTGGACTGGTGTGACCCGCGCGCCATTGGCCGACAAACAGTGTTCAAAGTTTGCAATCGAGAGCACCGCGAGGGGCGATCTTTGAGTCCCGGTGTAACATGCCCCATTGGCTTGCGTGCCCGATTGACACGTGTCAATGGGGCACGGCCGGTAGACCCATGCCCCATTGACAGGCCCCGTGCTCCAATTGACAGGGGC
>JAAUXT010125453.1_pt1 | contig 19028 bp, 18 predicted proteins | sample 7278171 | NCBI WGS metagenome assembly JAAUXT01 (sample SAMN14350112, study PRJNA611818) | marine sediment metagenome | isolation source: surface marine sediment (1.8m) | place: French Polynesia: Moorea | collected 2018-08 | reverse complement strand
TTCTCATTTCCGGATGCAAGGAAAGTTCACAACCGACTGCGATGGATCGGTAAGACACGAAAAATGGCAGGAACCAGCGGGAACTCTTTCAATGGCTCTTACCGCGTACACACCCACATATGCTACATTCCTGGAATAAAAGAACACGAAGCATTTCAGTCAGCCTTGTGTGATATTCAGATACACATTTACCAAACAAGGACAAGGTTTGTTCTGAAAATTGGCTTTCACATTGCACAGCATGTGTGGATGGTCACATGGGCTTCGCAACGTTTCTCTTTCATAAGACAAAGCAATGTTATCTCTCTTTCTATCATCTTTGAATGAGAAAAATTAACTTTTTTTCTGGTTTCAAAACGTTGGCATTGCTGCCACATTTTGTCTATCTTTCTGAATGGTCCTTGTCAACAAACAAGAGGCGTGTTTGGTGTTCATCAGGATACATTGTTTCCATTATTTCCTTTTGTTCCTCTGCGCAGAGTCAGCATGAGGACCCTGCTCCCCCTGGTGGCTGTTTTCTTGGTCAGCACAGCACCAGCTGCCACAGCTCAGGAGAGCAGATTTCTGGTCTCTGTGAGTGGCTACAAATCGATCAGAGAACGTGAGCAAATTGTTTGGGATTTGGTTCTGGTGGATATTGACAATAATTTTGACACAGGACTCAGCCAATTTACAGCCCCAACAGCAGGCAGATACAGGTCAGCTGATTCTATGTCCATGCCTAAATTGCCTAATCAATTTGTCTGTGTCAACATTTATCGTACAACACTCACAAGGAGAATTTGTATGAGTTGGTTGTGATATTTCATATTTCGTATTTTGTGCACATTTTCCTATTTTTTGAAAATATTTCTCAGTGCTGAAACATTTTCATTTGAGAGAACTGTGGCAAATGTAAAATATTGTTGTTCAGTGGTCAGCATATGGCATTGCTCACACTTCTTGTTGCCCAACTGCAACACACTTTGAGCACCAGATATTTTCATCACTTGAACAAGTAGATCAAACAATAGGTGTTGTTAAAATTATTGTTGTTTTCGTTTTTCTTGTATTGCGCCTCTTCTGTTACCATTGACCAAATGTCCTCAACAGTTGTGATTCTCTTTGAAGGTTCATTGTGTACATAACTTACTCCTACTGGGATGGTGGTCACAAGTGGGGTGGACCTGCAGACTTTTTCCTGAATGTGGATGGGGAGCACTATGTGTACAGAGACCCTGAGAACCAACGCACACTCTTTCTGGAGCATTTTGGCAGCACAACAGTTGAGGTAAGAGTCATGTTTGAAAAATTTAAACAAATTTTACTGCTTTCTGAGAAAATAATAAAAAGAGGGGTATCCCTTGTTTTCGCAATGCCAATTTTGGGTGATTTGAACGGCAAAATTTTGAGCAAGCGCTATTGTAAGGGCACAAGGCCGTAAAGTACCGTAGCATAAACACAAATACAAAAGACCTAGGAAAGAACCAGAAGCTGCTGGTAAAGCACAAGTGCTGGGATGTCAGCAAGCTACTGCCCATCTAACTGAGTACTCACAACACAGAGTAGGATCTCCTCTGGTTATACTAACAGTTGAAGGCACAACTCTGGTCTTAGGGTCATTGCACCTGCATGCTGATCTGGGACATTGTCACAGTGACAAGAAGTAGACCTTTCTCAGATATGCGAACGTACTCTGAAGGATAACCAAAAGTGGACACGCATGATGCACAGGGCTGAACAGTATTTTGCCGTTCAAATCACCTGTAGCCATCTGATTGCAAAATCTGGCGCGCTTGTGGTCGTCAGGTTTTGGTAAAAATATGTGATTTAGTGATGCAGTTGTTGCAGTTTGGGTCCTACATTACGCCCCAGGTGTCAAGAGAACCAAAGGGAACATTTTGAATTTTTGGTGCAAAAATTTCAAATTTGGAAATTTCAAAATTTTGGACATGGGGTTCTACTTTGGGCTGTATCTGGAAAGCAAGCAACATTTGATCAAAGATACCCAAACATAATTTTTGTGATATTAGAGGGCCTTTCAGGTCAAGTGGGTCAAGTGGGTCTGGTGTTGTTAAGATGAAGTGGTTTTTAGGATGCTAAAATTTGAAATTTGATTTTTGGGCTTTTGCATCAAAATGTGTTACCAGGCAAAACATGATGAAGTTGAGAAAATATTGGTGGCTATATTTTCAATTGGTAGCAAATAATGTTCTTGGTTTTATTTTGCTTTTGTATTGCAAATATATGCCAGGCTCAGGGGTCAAAAATCACATTTTGAATATTTTACAAAAATGTGTGATTTTCAATATGACCTTTTTGTACTTGTTTGGAATGTTTTGTCACTTCTGACTCAATTTTGAAACATTCTGCATCATTTGCCACCAATTCCTAACCCAACCCACAGAAAGGTTCTCTACCTCTCCAAATACTTTTGCATGTTATGCCTGGCAACACAGTTTGATACTGGATGAAAAAAGCAACTGGAATGAGCAAGTGGAATCAATTCAAATGAGCAGGAGGCCCATGGGCCTATTTTTGTTCTCAACAGCCTGAACCATTCAATTCCTTGTAGAACTAGTACACATGTGCAGAGTTTCAACAAATTTCAATACAATACGCACTTCAAGTGAACAGATTCATATTGTATTCCATGGCCATACTAGTGTGATAGAAGGCAGAACTGTCCCAAATGCCTTGATGAAGATCAACTACACATTTGTGGGGCAAATAGAGTCTGTCAACATTTATTTAAATGCAGAAAATCTCAGTAGTGTATTCACGTAAAGGAAGTATGTGACACTGTTTCACACTGCCCTTTTGATGATGATGAGTCACTTTGTCAGCTGCTTGCCAATGAATGTCCTCCTTGTCTGAATTTGGCTCTTTTCTGTGACAAAAAATCTGATGTTTATTTTGGTAACTGTTTCTCATTCTATATAACTGCTTCTCCTGTAGACCAAATACTTTTTCTGAAGGACAGTAAAATGGTGATTATTTTACACTTGGTAGGAAATGACATTGTTGATATTTGTTCCACAACCTTGTTCTTACATTGTCTGAAAAATATAAATGCTGCTTTGAAACAGACAAGTGACCTTTCTCAACTCTGCTTCAGCATTTTGGAAATTTTGCAGAAATTAATCCTCATGGAAAACCAACTCTCACAAATTGGAAGGAAGACATTTCTAAACATAAGTTCAATTAAAACATTTCACTTGTCAAAAAAACAGAATTGTTGAAATTTCATCTTGTGCATTCTTCGTGCTATAACAATTTCTTTTCTAAATGTTTCTGGCAATCATCTTTCCTAGATAAGTTTGGGTGTATTTGGAAATTTAAATGTGTCCCTTATTGCCACAAATATTCATCATATTTGTTGCATCAATCCTCCTGAATCAATGTGCTTTTCAACACCAAGAACAAAACATGCTTCATGTGGAGACATTCCATCTGTTGCCTTGGAGGCATCAACAGGAGTCTTAGTGCTGGGAATTCTTTTGTGGAATGGAACTGTTATCATTGTTGCATTGAGCATGAAATCTGAGACTCAGGATGCAAACAGAAGTATGAACCCATATAAATTACATGTTGTTGGTCTGCATGTAAGCAACATTGTAATCTGTGTATATTTGTTGATAATCACTTGCACAGACTTGCATTTCAAAAGTGACCCAATATTCTTTGATACAAAGTGGGGCATGCTTTGCAGCCAGTTTTCTGTCCCTTCTGTACAATATTTGGGTTCCATAATTTCTTTTCCTAGTTTCTCTAGCATGACTCATGGTTGTCAAGAGAGTGGTGACTTGTGTTCTACTAATTTTTCATATTTCAATTTTGTGGGTGAACCTTGTAATGAATGTTTTGGCGAAGCAAACTGTACTCCAGTCAGAGGCCAAGTCAGGAAAACACAAAAACATAAATGTAATTAAATTATTCTTCCATACCATGTCAAATGGACTATTCTGGGTAACATTTGTCAGCATTTATGTGATCCTACATTTTATTTCCAATAATTATGATAAGCTGGCAGCCTGGAATACATAAATTATATTTTCACTACCTGCACTTTCCAGCCCTTTGTTCTTTGTTTCATTGACAGACATCCCTGGTACAATACCTAATACCAAAATGGCTTTCAAGTGATGCAACTTTGAACCAATATTTCAGGCAGGATACAATGTAGTCAAAGAAATATCAGTGCAAAAGTATTTTGTTTTTTGCTTCCTGTATTTCAGTGCCACTCAAAGCACAAGACCCTTGATCAGACACTATGAAACATATGGCAATCTGCTAGAGGAGACTGACAATCATTGCAAAACAGACAGCACTTCTTACAAACTAAACTCATCTTTCATTTATCAGGGATCATTTGCAATTGGTATGGAATAGTTAGGTCCACTGGTGAAAAAAACTGATTTTCCCTGCTGGAACATTGTGTGGCTCATGAGATGTGACACAAACATTGTTTGTAGAACCAGTGAAGTTAATCTGGGCACATTGTTCCAGATGAATGTGATACAAGATCACAACTTGCTTGAGAGGGGTGGCTGGTCCTGTGTGATGTGGTGATCAGAGGCTACAACCTTGACCAGCAGTGATGTTGCAGGAAACCAAGGCACAGGTCATCACTGTTGCCATGTTGGCAGGTAGCCATTGACCAATCTGGGCAGTGGTTTGCAGATTTATGATCACCCCTCATGTTGCAGAAAACTGTGTTTTTCTGGCAAATGTGAAAATATGGCAGTGCTTCCTCCCAAAACAACACACCGCAATATGTTTTTGGGTGGTTGGAAGATGGCAATGGTGTTCTTGAGGAAGATTGTTTGGGGAAGGTGGGGTGACATGTGGGTCAGAATGAGAAGAAAGTTCAGGGTGCAGACTCGGATTTAGTGTCAATGTCTACAGCCAAAACTTCCACCAATGTTTCTTTCTCTTTGGAGTTTTTGATGCAAAGGTTTAAATCGCACAGACTTCTCCTGACTCAAACAAACTGGGCCTCAACCAGAAAGAGCAATAAAACAAGAAACATATTTGACCATTTGAATATTTGGTTTTCATTCATTCTGACCCAAAACAAAATTCTGAGAAATACAACAAAGAAATGAAGAAATCTCCTCCATGGACAAGAACAAGAAGGCCATCAACCCCTAATATAAAAAGTTGCAAACAACAGATTCAAATTTCATCTGTCAAGTATAACTTTATGTCATTCTGAAACCAATTCATAAACTTGCTTGGGTAGCCACAACCTTTCTGAGCTGTATTTATCAAAAAATACATAAAACAGTTTCCAGGTTTGTGTGAGAGACATTTTTCAGGTATTACTTTTAACATAAACAAGAAAACTTCATCACATTTCCTGCAAAAGGAACATTTTGGTCAGCAGAGCACTGTTTGAAAGCCTGCTTCCACAATTTGGTTTCATCAATGATTTGGCTGTGCCTTGTCTTTTTTGTGTTATTTGTTTTGGAAAGATTAACCTGTGTAGTTCAAATTGTGCTGCAGGAAGAAGAGCACCACCTGCATGAGTTCACCTTCCTTGTCACTCATGTGTCTTCTGATTTCTGACTGAATCGTCAGGAGGATCAGACATTATCCAGAATATTATGGCATGTGTGGTTTGTCACAACAAAAAGAAGAAAGATCACTTCAAAAACAAATTCTAATAGAAGTGTGAAGATAACATACATGTGACCCAGTAAGTGAGGCTCCCTCTTCATAATCCAGGGACCCTGCCACAGGCTGCCACAGACAAATGATGCTGTACTGGTTTCTTGTGAATTTTGCCTTGTGAACTGGTTCTTTGAACTTCTTGTTTCTGCAACTTTGTGAGCTGGTTTCAGGGTACACATCATTGTCAAGAGAAGAAGCTGCAAACCACATAAATTTGGTGTTGCTCAAGGAAAACAAAATAGGTTTTGCTCCTCTGTACTTCAGTTTTAGCAAAAGACAAATGGTGTCATCCTTGGTTTCTCAAGAACTCTGGCAGCATGCTCCTGTGTCATTGAATCAATTCTTAATTTTTACTTTTTGCTTTGACAAGAATACAACACTGATGCACCAAATTGTTCATGAGAGGAACCCTTGTTACAACTGGTCAAGTTTCTTTCGATGTGACTCCACTGACTTGAGAGTGGCTCTCAGTTCAGTGGTGCAGAAGATGATGGGGTTCACCAGGGGGTTGATTGGCAGAACAACAATGGAGGTCCACACCAACAGATCAATTGGGAATGTTTCTCTTTGGGATGAAATGATGTACACAGAACCACTGGGAATGAAACACAGTATGTTAGACCCAGTAACAGCTACAAGCTGGATTGCCAAATTCAAATAGGATTTTGTAAACTTGCTGTCTTTGAGGCCAGTCTGAACTTTGGATTTAATGACATACTTCACCAGATGGATGTAGGAGAAAGACATCAAACAAACAGACAAGAGTTGCAACACAACTGTGAAGTAGGTGATGATGTCAATTATGAGGGAGGAGTGGGTGGGATCAATAAATGGAGAACACAGAAATGTGGGAATCTCAAGTTTTTGTGTCCACAACAAAACAACAAAGAACACACCTGCTGCAATGCAAATGCTACAAATTAACAAAATGTATCTCAATGTTTTACCAAAGCTCTGTGACATTGCCTGAAATGGATCAGAAACCATAGTGAGTCTTGAGTGAGAAAGAAAGCACATCATTGCTGGTGAAGCAAAACTGAAAACAAGAATAACTCCACATAAAATGAAGCACAGAATACTGGATCTCCAGCAGCTTTCCTGGAACACATAGTTACCTTCAAAATAAAGATTGGCACACCACAAACCAACAAGATAGATTCCATACATGAAATCAGTGATGTTGACACCAAGAACAGTACTTGCAAAAACAACTTTCCTTTGTCTCTTTATGATACCAAAGATATGAAGTGCAATTGAGGCTGCATTCAAAAGAAGTATGAGAAAAGCTGCAAAAGCAACCAACACTTTCATTGCATTCTTTGCAAGAAGATTTTCACAGGAGACATACCATGGGAGTGGTGTGGTGCATTTGGCACCTGCTGTGGACAAGCAACAGAAATAAAAATTGTCTGTTTCTAGTATTTGGATTTGTATGTTGTGAAACAAATCAACTGTTTTATGTAATGTGTCCACATTTTGCAATGAAACAATTGCAAGTGCTGCAATATTCTGAAATGTGGTGAAACAAAAACTATGCAAAGGATTGCCAGACAGATTCTCAATTTTTTCAATGACCAAAGATTACTAAATGATGCCTGTTTCATTGTGAAAATGTTATTGTTATTCAAGAGGATAATTCTGAGGTAAATTTGATCACTAAAACAACCTGTGCTAATTTGTAACAACATGTTGCTTTTCAAATCAAATGACAGGGCTGCTGAAATGCCAGTCAGCAGTTCACAGATACTTGTTAGATTTGTTTGTGTGATTGCAAAAATCTTCACTGATACAGGTGATAATATTGCTGTTGTTGACAGATTGAATTCAGTTTGTTTCAAGAGTACAGCATCAAAGTGCAGTGCAGATTGAAAAGTGAATGAATAGATTTCAACCCCATCACAAGAAACAGCAGCTGCCAGACACAGACAGGGTTCTGGACAAATCAATTTGATGAAGGGAACAGAGAATTTCATCATCGTCTGAGGGACAATCAGCTACCTGGTTGCAAACGTCCTCATGATGAATACACACTGAAGAATCTTTACATTTGAACATTCCACTGCAATTCTGATATTCACAGTTTAGTTCATCATATCCACTTGGACAATCCCATCTGTCATCACAAACATACCGCCAAAAAGTGCAATAGTACCCTGGACACTTGAACATTGAGTTGCACTCAAATGTGGTGCAGAGCTGGAGAAGTTCTCCTCCTCCGCATGGGAACAAGTTGCCATATTTGTCCAATTCATAAACACAAATGTGAGTGATGTTGAAGCATGCAAAACTTTCCTGACACAGTACAGATTCTCTTGAAGCAACACAGGCAAACTTGCCTTCAACTTTCATCTTCACCAAAGTTTTGGGTAACACCAATCCTGTCCTCATCAGATTTCTCTTCAAACAATGATATTTCATTTGACGTCACATTGTTTCTCCAAAACAACAAACAGGCCCCTCTGACACTTTGGTAATAGAACCTTGAACAATGCCTTATGTGAAGACCAGTTTCCATGTATTTGCACTGAATTGAGTGAGACACATCATCTGTACATTCACAATGCAGCTCATCATGAAATTGCCTGCAATCAGCTTTGCCATCACACAATCTCAAAATTGATATTGAAGAATTATCTGAACACAAGAACAGGTTGCCACCTGCCAGGGACATGTGGCCTTCAACATGGCAAACTTGAATTGCATTGTTTGTCTCTTTCAGGTGTATTTCATACTTCCCAATGGTTCCATATTTTGTGTGTGTTATGTGATGTGTCAAATCTGCAGAGAGTATTGCAGGCAAAGTTGCACTTGTAGCCCAGAAAAGAAACTCAAAGAAAGTTATGTCCTCAAGAACTCTGGGAACTCTTCTTTGAAGCAAGCAAATATTGTCTGCTGGAAAGGTTAATTTAAAGCATTCATTGCTTTTTTTCACTGTCTCCCTTGGACAGGTAATACTTTCATTCTGTGCAATAAGCACCAGTAAATTTGGCTTTGTGTCAGTTGGGATTGAACAAAGAATATCTTGTCCAATCGGTTTATGACATGGAATAGAAATCCAACTGGATTCTACCAAATTATGAAACAACACACCAGTGCAATTCTGGTCATTGTATGGGAAATGTTCTGTCTTTCTCACATACTTTTGATCAGGCTTGACAACAGTAATTTTTCGTTTTTGCATTCTGTCACCACCCAACATGCCAAGTTCCATCAGATGTGGTTGGTATAAAAAGAAAACTTTGCATGCTGAAAATGGTGTAGTTTTCCAGGCTTGAAATCCAACAGGCTCATTCTGTACCCTCCATGTGTGCTTTCCCTGAAGGTGAAGAGTCTCATCACTTATTGAAAGAAGAACACAGAACCAGATATGAAAAAGGACTAACTGACCTACAAACCCACACATACCTTGTGCGACTTGATTAGGCCAAGAAATAAGAAGGTAAAAGGATGGAAGGCACTGGAATGTTTGAAGAGGTTGTAAATGTATTGCATTTCAGCTTGATTTTGAATTACTGGCAAAGAACCTTTCAAGGAATTGCAGATTCTGCTGGCTGCTTTCCATGTCACATGTCTGTGTTTAGAAAACTGAATGTTGATTCTTTGTCCAAAGAATATAAAATACATAGTGTCCTTGGATTGAGAACAACCCATGGCACTCAAATTAAAACAGCTGAAACTAAACTGGTGGACATGTGCCTGCCCGCTACAGTACATTGGTCTTGATAAACTGAGTTCATCCAAATGTATCAAGTTTTTGCTTTGAAGCCAAAGTGCTTTCATTCCAATTGCAGTGGTGTTCAGATTACCAGGAATTTGACCATCAACTTTGACAAATTGAAGCTTTCCAATCTGGGAAAGAAGATGGTCCCTGCCGATATTGTAGAACACAATGTGGATCATCCCAGACAGATCACCATGATTTGGAAAGTCATCACTGAGACCAATCTCTATTTCAATAGAGGTTTCCATCTGTTGAACAACATGAAAAAAAATTGTCCACAATTGAACTAATGTTCAGCAAAAGACACAGAAGAGCTCATTTGAACAAAAATGTGGAGTTACATCATTGTTGGGCGTTTGCTGGACCTTTGCCTCAGGATGACTTTATCCCACCATTTGGAAAGCAACCAGCGAAAATACATAGGCTTGCAGAAGGCATCTATCAATTTCCAACCACAACTGAACTTACTTGCCAACTTTTCTTTGCTTGTGTGTTCACCTCCAACAAAAGAAGGACATTCCTTTTCTTTGGTATAGAGTGCAGTGAATTTTTGAAATGCTTGTCTTTTATCGTGATTCTTTCACTGACATGTTCTGACTCAAACACTGACACAGCATCTTGCATTTTGCTTTTGACATTGAAAAGCACAACTTCAGTCCAGCTGTTCAGGTTTGCTCTGGAGAGTACCAGTGAGAGCATGGGTGCTTTTTGATGAAATGGAGCAGCAGCTGAGACTTGAACCCAAAATCGTTGGGTGTGGTTCCTGAAAAGTGAAAGTGCATTGTGTTGGGTTCACATAGGATGCCATGATATATCCCCTGCTGGAGTTAAAAGGTGCAGCAGCTTGCCTGCAGCACCCATCAACTTGAAAACTCAAGTGAAACATTGCAGATCCAAGGTGAACAAATAAATGTGGGTTTGGCTTCTGAATTTGATTGTTGAATAAAGAATGGTAATGATTTTGAACAAACTGAATGATATTTTTTTGAATAGAATAATAATATTTTTGTACAGCAAAAAAGTTTGAGATCAAAGCTTGGATCTGCAGAAAAAGTACAACACATGGAATATTCTGCAAGGACCAGGCTTGTTTTCTGTTGTTGATGCAGTGATATGCATCTGGGGAGAAGAAGGGATTGCAGTGCTCTTCTGGGTTTGGATTGGAGTCTCTTATCCCTCGTCCAGAGCTACTTGTCTGGTCAAAACAGAGCTGGTTGCGGTGGCCAGACACCTTCAGCTGATCAGTTGGTCCTGAAATGAAAGACCTCAGTTCAAAGTAAAACGTGATCTCAATATCTCTGCCCTTCTTTCTATCAAGCATGCCCCTTTCCCTGTCCTTTGGTGCAGATGATGGCAGTTCACAAGAAACATTTTGATCAACATGATGAAGTGGAAATCACATGTCACATGGCTGCTCCTAACAAGGACTTGAAGCAACCCTTGCTGACATTGTAGTTCAGCTGAACACAGCTGGAAGATTTTCCGATTTTCCTGAAAATTGCTGTGTGTTTTGCAGATCACTCACCTTTGAAAAACCCTGAAGCAGTGATGATCAGAGTGCTTCCTTTCTCCAGCATCAATGAATGTCTGATGGAAAGTAAACATTGCTTAGAGAGCATAGACTTTTGCTTTTCCTCCATTTTTAGTTGGAAAAGAAAACAGTGTCTTTGTGACAATGTGACAACAAAGGTGTGCCTTGTTTTGTCGAACTGAACTCCAGAAACCTCAATGTGAGAAGTTTTTGCGCAGGGATCTGACACTATAGGTTCACATGGACATGTGGACAGCAGCAGTTTTGCTGAGAGTAATGTGTACTCAGGATAATGGTACAAAGTAAGAATCATGTTCCTCTCATAGATGTTGTGGAATGTATCATTGAAACTTCTGTTCATAAAATTTTCATATCTAGGAATCAAGCACTGGTTGGAGAGAAACTTGTGAGCTTGAGTTCCAAGGGCATATGCAGCAATTCCAGAAAACTTACAATGAATTGAATTGTTTTCTCCTGTGTGGTGCATTTCAACAATTGTTACATTGACTGTCAGATTTGGGGATGTGTGCAGGTGGAGAGAACAAATCTTGGAAGAGCTGCATGTATTGTCTGAAGGAAAGGAAAGGAAAACTTCAGATCCAGGCAGAATGCTGATTGTTATGTATTGTGCATTAATATTCCCAGCATAGAATTCTAAAGTCCATTTCTCTTCCCTGTTTGCTTTGCAGAAGTACACAACACTCTGAAATGTGGATCCTATGCACTTGGTAATATTGAGTGAGTTGTAGATGCAGTATATTTGAGGGGACTTTACTCCAGGTCCATCATACATCCTCCATGATGTTCTGTAGGGTGTCAAGACTCTCAGGGCAATTCTACTATCATGTGCAACTCTTAAATGGTACATTTGTGTACTTGTTTGAGCTTTTACAAACTGAACAACCCACAATGGTGCTGGTGCTGTGGCAAATGATGAAGAATGCACACTTACAACTAGGTTTGCATCAAAAACACTGAAAAACATGAAAGTCGGAGCAATGACAAACTTCCCTGTTGTTAAAGACATCACCACATTTCTGGATGGTGGAAAGTTTGTGAGATTTGAGTGCAACCCACAAAAGGTAAATATTGAATCACTCAAACCACTGAATCTACTTATGATAGCAATGTTTCCAAAATAGCAGTCTCTGACTGAGCCTCCTCTGACTCTTTTTCCAGTGGGGAGAGAAGAGAAGTAGATGTAGAAGAAAGTCAGGTTGAGTCTGAGATTATAGTCAGTGTTGAACTGCACCCTCTCAAAATATAGTTGTTGAAATGATATTTTGAACTTGAGTGGCACAAAGCCAAGGGGTCTTTTAGGAGAAAACATCCTGATCACTTGAACATGCTGAATGTTGACGATATCCTTCTTGAGGGTTTTTTGGAAGCAATTGGCTCTACAAGAGGCAATATATATATATTTTTCAACAAACCAAATTGCTTTCTTTCTGATGTTTGCCAATGTTTATTGAGAGTGATTTTGTGCAAAAAAGTCTTGATGTAAGCATGCCAATGTTTGCTTGTGTTCTGATACACATACTTGTGCAGCATGTGTTTGTCCAAGACCAATGCCTCTGCATGTACAGAAGCAAAATATGTCAGAACAACAGTGAAAATTGTTGTTGCTTTGAATATTCTCAACTTCACACCCATCACCGTAACTTTCTGAAGTGCATTTGTTGTCACTTCAGACTGTGAGCCAGCAGACTGAAATGATTTTTCCACTTTTTCTTATCTGCTCTCATGGAAATTGGCTTTTGTTCATACTGAGGTTTTGCCTTCACAATCAAATTTTGAATTTCACATCCAATGGACAAAAATACTTCCAATTTGTCTGTTCCTCTGCATGGCAAGAATTTAGAATATTATTTTTGTACAGTTTTCCTTTCTGGTCTCAAGATACTTGGTCCATCTGTGGCTTTCAGTTTGAATAGGAACATGTAGGAACAAGTTTTTTTTTTCAGGTTTCTCTATGAGAAATCAGCGTCAGCTTTTTCAGGGAAAAGCTTATCATGAAACATCTTATCAAAAAATAGCTCCATGCAGCTTGCGGTGATTTGAGAAAATTTTGTTTGCTCTGATTTTGGTAGCTTTGATTTTGGTTGCTCTGGTTTTGCTCACTCTGATTTTGGGGAAAACACATACACACACACACACACACTATCAAGTGGTCCTCTCCCTGGCAATAGAGGTTGCAAGAAAAACTGAACAACAAGTGTTGGGTGAGCCAGCCTGAAGTAAAACAACCTCTGTGGAGGAAGATGCATGTTCCTGTAGATTTCAGGTAAACTTGCATCTTGTTTAGTGGGGACAGCTCAGGCTTCAGCAGGAAGTGCCCACTGGAGATGGAATGACTCTTCATTGGAGGTGTGAAACTCAGATTGCACTGTGACTTGGATTCATTGTGTCTTGGCGTCATGTATCCTTGACAAGCTCCTTCCCAGTCACACGTCTTCTCGGCTGACCCAGCACCCATTGAGCTCCTTGGGCACACACACATGTGAATTCTTGTTGTCACATACCCATTGTTGTCTGTCTTGTCACACAGATTAATGTAATCCATTTTGCACTGCACTCAATGCTCACTACTTTTCTGACAGAACAATTGTCTGAAGAGGATTTGACATGTGACAAATAAATTCAGCAACTTTTGGAAAGCTGAATGAGCTGAAGTGCTTGTCCCTTCATTTGTGGGGAGATTATTGGAAAGGCACATCTCTTTGTATCTGTTTTTCATCCTGATGACCACATTTTGATGCAGCTCTGCAAAACTGTTCCAGGAACAGTACTTGGCACCTAGGCATAAGTTTCAGGTTCAGTGCTTGTTTCTGGTTTGCATTGGAACCCAGGAAAATGTTTTCCATTGAAACAGACAAATGTTCATGGAAGTTTGTTCTTGTGTAACCACTCTCCACATGAAGGCTGTTGAGTATGTGTCACAAGTGTTGAGTCTGTTGTGTGTTGTCATCTACTGTAATTGACTTCCATAAGATACATTTTCTTTCAATTTTCGTTCACAACACCAAAACAAAAACCAAATTTTTGGTGCCCTCTTTCTATTTCTCAATCTATTTTGACAACATAAAAATTGTTGTCAATGCCAAACTATACAAGGTCAAGTTGTTAAACATATCACAGGCAACTTTAGACTTTCAGATAGGAAGATAAATGATCCCACTGTAATCTTGTTGGGTATAGAGCAGAGCATTTTATCACCCAGAGGGTTGCATTGTGTTTTCTGAAGGCTATTTGATTGTTATGCATAAAATTCACAAATAAAATACAATGCAGAGTCACAATCATTCACCATTAGATGACCAGGACCATGCAGGAGCACACAGTCCCCATTCATGTGATCTGACTCACCCTCAGCCCACAGCTCCCTCATCATATTCTCTCCACTCCACCCTGAAGGGAGGTGGATCAATCATGTTTCATTTTTTCAGAATTGCAAAAGTACAGTTTTGACCTTCTTGTTTCTTGAAAATTTCAACTTCGTTTTCGATTCTTGGAGGGTATGAGAAATGCAATCTTTGAGATATCGTATCGGAGATGGTAACACTGGACAGATGAGGATTATTGCTCACGGATTGATAAATAAATAAATGAACGTTGAGCCACAATAGGGTTCGAATCACCAAAAAAGGCAAAATGTTCAGCAAAACCAAGCCTTTGAGGTGGTCCAAATTTGACTGCATATTGTTCATGACTTTCTTTTGGAATGATGCGTGAAACATGTAGATGCACTGGAGACACGGAAGCCAAACTCTGCGAACAATTCATGTATTGTACCTGCACGAAACAACATAGGACAACATTCTCCTTGTCCTCACAGGTGGACCTGAATCCTGGGCAAAATGTGACCATTGAGAACTTCTCCAGAACCCCGGAGAGGATTCACGGATACAAAGGCCACACCCTTCTGTCCTGGTTCAGCGGGGAACGGATCGAGTAAACCTGATGAGAAGGCAGAACAAGATGTTGGAGAAAGAAAAATGACCACTCGGGCAGATTCCTTTTGTTTTGAACTATAGTTGAGCAGCAGTACTTTGGATTGGTTCATTTTCTGCCACAAGAGGTTCTATTTGCCTCAAAGTAAAGATTTATTTTATTTTGAGCCACACATCACATTCCTGATGTGCAAACGAATGCGTCTGGGGAACACACATTTGCAACACCCGAGGTTTCCATCGTCTTTTCGCTCCATGCCTTCGGCCCCCAAAAGTAACACACATCACACACACCGCACTCAGAGAGACAAAGAGAAAGAGAGAGATACAGAGAGAGAGAGAATTAGCATGTGTGCATTGGCTGAACATGGTGGAAGTTAGTTTTTGTTGAGAGGCTGCCATGCCTCCTGGTCAATGTGTCCGCTGCAACAGTGAAGACGAACTAATCAGGAGACACGGACAATTATCAACAAACGTTATGAGTGCAGGGCACAACGCGTGTTGAGGTAATAACTACAAATGTGTAGTTCCTTACAAATGACAAGCATTTACACATCAGTCAGGGTAAGATGTTCGTACGATTCTAATTGTCCGTGGTGCAGGGCCTATGTCTGGTGCACAACACACAGGAGGCAGAGTTGGGTTCATCACTAAAGGTCCCAGCTGGGCACTGGACACATTCCATTCTTGTGGTGTGGTAGAAATAGCCAGCCTCACACACTGAAACAAAGAAACACTGCATTGTCAACAGTCCACATTGAAGATACATTTGTTCTTGGTCAACCAGAACAATTTTGTGTCTGGATGTGCCAGAACAAACTGAGGTTTGGTTGAATCAGTTACTTGTTCTGAACTGAAGTGTTGAAATGCACATTGTATCTGAGAGATCCACTCACCACAGCTGTCCAAAGCAATGCTTCCATTTTGAAGAGTGGTCATGTGATCAGGGCAATCCACACATTCTCCAGTTCTCAAATCCTTATCACCAGTCTCTCTGAATTCACACAAATGAAAATCTACATGAAAAGTTCTCCCATGCAGCCTTCTGTTTTCTCTGTCATTGATTCAACTTTCAGCACTGTTGCTCACAAAAATTCTTTCAAATTCTATTTCTTTGTCTGATTGGTTGTTTCATTTTACCTCCAATATTGTCCAAAGCCACATGAAACACAGGCCCCAATCTCAGGCATCTCTACAGATCCAGGGAGACAGGCCAACACCACTATCAACACAACAGACTAAATAATTCATACAAAAACAAATGATCTTGTTCAACAATCTCAAAAAGACTTTCATGGTGTCTTGTGCAATGGTTGGCAGCCTGTTGTGCATGACACTGGACACTTTGCAAAGAGAGAAACTACCCACACCACTAATCCTCCGCTGAACTGGATCAACTCACCACAGTCTTCAACACTGACTGCTCCTTCTGCAGAACTGTACCCAGCTGGACATTTATCACACACTACAAAAAGAAATGTTGACAAATTATTGGTGCACTAACTCAGAAGAAGCTGTCTGGAAATGGATTCAACAACACCAACTCAAACTGAAATGTGTGTACTGTCATATGGGTAGCCTTCAGTGGAGATAATTTCTTTGTAGTATCCCTGACGACAGGGCTGGCATGTTTCCTCTGCAGTGGTCGAGTTGTACTCAGTGTACCATCCAGGTAAACAGACTGCAGAGAACCACAAACACACAGATTCATATCTTGTACTTGATACAAAGGACAAGATTGGTCATCTGACATGCTCGTCAACCAATGGCAAGAATGATGGCAAGAGTGCCAATCAATGAGCATTTCCAATGAAGGAAGTTTTGCTTGTCTGCAACATTGTGCTTCTTGGTAGAACAAATTGTGATTGTTCAATGATACTTGTGCTCAGTTTCAAACTTACGGCACATATGGTCTCTTCGCCAGTTGAGTCCACCAGTGCTTCCCACAGGACATTCAGCGCAGAATGCAGTGTGCATTTCTCCTGCAACATCAAACACACAGTACGGAAGTGGACAAGTTTGGAAGACAAAGGAGGTGCATCCTGTGTCATCTGTTGGTTTTTTTATTTTTCAAAATTTATTGTCAGTTGAAGAGAAACATGACAAGGATTGTCTGTGGCCACTGTCTTCAGCAACATTGCCTGGCTGCATCCAGTAATATTGGGTGTCACAGGAGGAAGAACTGTGTCTTCCTTTTCTAAACTTTCAATCAGGATGGTTTTGATTGAGCTCATTTACAGCCTCAAATTCAGAAAGACAAATTGGCTTTTGTTGGTCTTTGTCATGACCCATTGCACAATGAAACAAAACCAAAATGGATGATTTCCCTCTTGAAAAATCAGTCACTTTCCTGGTGACATTTTGTTGACATATATCTGTATTGTTTGAAAAAAATGGTGTTTTCACTCACTGTCCCTCTGCACAATGTAGCCTTCAGGGCACTCCTCACACTCCCCCTCAGATTTCTCCACGTGGAAGAATCCACACTCGCACCCTCCTCTCCCATCTGGTACCTTGGGCTCCTCACAGTCTGAAACAAAGCCAGTTTGATTTTCATCAACAATGTATTTTCGTCAGGGTTGTCCAGAATGTGAAAAAAATGGAATCTTCAAAGCCAAGGAAATATGTGGTGAAAAGATTGGGGGACACAAGTCCAATGTGTTCGCCATGAGCCACAAAACGAGAATGCTTCACAGCATTGTGTTGCGAGTCTCCCCTGAGATGTTACCTCTTTACCTCTTCGACTGCCAGCATGAAGATGATTCTTATACTGAATCCATGGGCCTTGAAATGATACTTGTGCAAGTTCATAGGTCCACGTGATCGATTGTTTTGCTATTTTCAGAGCCTGAAAGGCCTCAGCTGCCAGTATCGAAATGATGGTTGTGTTGACTCTATGGCCTCAGTACCAACCTGAATTCCTTACAGACACAAACAACAATATCAATGGCACCTTGTGTGACTAAAAATTTGAAAAAAAAAACAAACTGAGAAAGGACCACAATTTCTTGTCCAGCTTCAGTGGCACTTGGCCTCAATGAATCCAGATTATTTGCTGGTTGTATTAGTCATTTCCACACCCAAAACTAATTGAACCATTGAGTTTGTTCTACACCTCACCAGCCCCAAACTCACAAATGTATGTACCCATTATCCCAACCAACCTGGATTCTGCGCGTTGCACTGTGCAGCCATTGCCACCAGTAACCATAGTGATAAGAATGTTAGGTGTCCACACAACATTTTCAAGTGCTTTTGGAAAGTTTTGGATCAGGAAAAAGTGGCACTTGGTTGACATGTGGTGGGTATGTTGCGAGATATCACAGTGTGTGTGGTGGCATCCAAACTTGTCCACACAATGATGATATTTCCTTCATGGCCTCAGGCACAATGTGAACTCATTTGTCTGTCTCCAAATTAGCTTGTGAGTGCAAAAATGTAGCTCATTACCATTGGGATCAATTTCTGCTTCCATTCACCTCGTTGGACACCAATAAGGGTTTTCACATTGGGTGACGCAGGAGCGTTTTGGGGGCTGGCGTCAAAATTTTCACCATTAGGTTCAATGTTAAATTTTGACGCCGACGTCAAAAATTCAACCGCGCGTCACCAATGTGAAAACCGCCAATATTTGTATGAGAGAGACCAATATTTAACAAGCCAGTTGTATTTTTGATGAAAACCTTACAGAACCTCCGAACCCTGAAGCTGCATTCTGCAGGAGACACTGTTCACATCCAATCGTAAAGTTCCGCCTTCTGCTGCATGCAGCCTACGGCGGGCGCTCGTGTGTGTGTGTGTGTGTGAGTGTGTGTGTGTGTGTGTGTGTGTGAGTGTGTGTGTGAGTGTGAGTGTGTGTGTGAGTGTGTGAGAGTGTGAGTGTGTGAGTGTGTGAGAGTGTGTGTGTGATTGTATGTGTGTGAGTGTGAGTGTGTGTGTGAGAGAGTGTGTGAGTGTGTGAGAGTGTGTGAGTGTGTGAGTGTGTGAGTGTATGTGTGAGAGTGTGACTCTGTGTGAGTGTGTGAGTGTGTGGGTGTGTGAGTGTGTGTGAGTGTGTGATTGTGTGAGTGTGTGAGTGTGTGAGTGTGTGCCTGTGTGAGTGTGTGAGTGTGTGAGTGTGTGTGAGTGTGAGTGTGTGAGTGTGTGAGTGTGTGAGTGTGTGTGAGCATCT
>JAAUXT010048622.1_pt1 | contig 19028 bp, 31 predicted proteins | sample 7278171 | NCBI WGS metagenome assembly JAAUXT01 (sample SAMN14350112, study PRJNA611818) | marine sediment metagenome | isolation source: surface marine sediment (1.8m) | place: French Polynesia: Moorea | collected 2018-08 | reverse complement strand
GACCCGCCCCTGCGCCCCTAGACCCGCCCCTGCGCCCCTAGACCCGCCCCTGCGCCCCTAGACCCGCCCCTGCGCACCCACCTCGTGCTGCGGGGTGACGAAGTCGAAGATGGGCGGCCCCGTCGGGGACCGGAAGTGATGTCGCGCGCGCAGGCGTTTGAAGATGGACGTCGTCGTCCGGCTCGCGCACCTGGGAACCATGGAAACGAGACTCAACAGGTGCGCTCCCAACACACGGTGCCACCGATGATGCTGACCTGAACATTGCAAAGCTTCCTGGGGTCACACAACGTTGGGGTGTAAAGTTTGGCATTGAGTGACACAGTGTCGAGCCCCCTGACTGACCCGCACCAGATCCTGGAACAGCTCCTCTTCCCAGCGAATTCAGGATCAGGTTGGTAAGCCTTCGAACGCGGCCTGGGTTTGACCATCGAAGAACAGGAGTGGGACACATTATATCTATTTCTTTGGGGGGGGGCGAGGGGAGTTTCTTTGGGGTGAGGACATTAGGTCCTACGGGAGCTCCTGAATCCTCCAGAACCTGGCGTCGCGCAAGGCAGACCAAGAACCACCTTCGATCCACCCCGAGAGCTGATAAGTTTGTGCTCTTGGCTGTTTGCGAGCCCGAGAGCCACCCTGGATCCCCCACGCGTGTACTCACTTGGGCACCCTGGGGTAGTAGATGCTCTGACACTTCCCGAGCTCGAGCACCGCACTGGAGAAGCGCGCCGCGTCCGTCGTGTTCGAGTAGAGTACCCGGATGAGGCTCCGGATCGGACACGGGTCCGGGCTGCGCAGCGCAGCCACGTGGTCAACCACGTGGTCCAGGTCCGACCGGAGAGAGTCCAACACGCGCTGCCGCTCCTGAAAACGAGGAGTTCCTTGCGACATCTGTGGAGGGACTGGTGAGGGCTCACCTTTCGGTAGTCCTGTGGTGCCCCACCAGGAAGAATTTATTCTCTTGCCCATTCAGAGGGGACCTCCGCCTGCCCACTAACACCACTCCCCGCCCAAACTTTGCCCATTCTTTGGTGTCGTTCGATTTGAGATTACCAGATTGCCAGACGGACTGCTGTCGGGCAGAAACAGTGATCCAGATCAGCAAATCGAACAACACCTTTGTGTCCTGTCAGACACGGGTGCCCAAGACCAAGGTGGACCCTCCGTGGAGGTCCCGATCCACGACCACAGAATAAAGTGTTGCTTCCAAAGTTGCAGTCATGACAAGCGGAAAAGCCTTTGCAATGAAATATTTCCTGGATTGTCCTTTGCGCCAGGACTGAGGTGCCCACACCCGTGTGAGCAGGTTGGATCCCGGCTCTCACACACGTGGTTGACAGCTTTTTGGCTCCAAGCACCCCTCGCACAACACAGTTTTTTCCCACTTCATTGCGAGTATCAAATTACAAAACAAACATACTTATTCTTGCCAATCTCGCTCATGCTATGTCAGAAGCGTGGGTATCGGTGTCGGGATTCAGAGGGAGCGGGGCCGCCGGGTTCACACCGCGTGGTCCTCACACACCCGTCTGCGGTGCTGTGGTATACGTGCAGTGACGCAACGCAGGACAGACCGAGAACAGGTCGTACAAGTCAATGGTTGCTGTGTGGTGAGACACAAGGCATCCAGCGTGAATCTGACCTGACCAGCCAGATAGGATTCCGAACTCGGCAGAACTCTATCTGAGGGGCCTGACATCAACAGGTACGTACATTCATCAAGTGACAAACATTGCGCATGTAGCGCAAACCTGGGACGGCTGATCAGAGTCCTTTTCGGGATCGGGGGGGGAGCTGGGTTCCTGGATCCGCTCCCGATGGGACTCACCTCGCAGTCCATGAAGGCGGACACGGAGGTTTTGTTGACGGTCGCTGTGCCGGATGGCGCACCGCCCGGTCGTGGGGCTGGATGTCTTCGGGCCACCTGCAGCCAAGTGCAAAAGTTATTCCATTTTGCACACGACTGCGCACAGCTTTTGGCTGGTTCAGGATCGGGATGGGGGCGAGCTCAGTCTCAGTTGAGTTTTGGGCTCCTGATACCCGAGCCATGACAAGGAACCAGGAAGAACGGCAACACCGTCGAACACGTGCGCGACGTTCTGCATATGGGTGTCGCCGCATCATGGAAATTAAAATCTCAACGCCCTCTGAGAGAATCGCGATCAGTTTGTTCTTGACACGAAAGGTACCAAATCAACTGAACAACTTTTGTCTTTTGTCTGTAGCCCAAAAAGTATTTTTCATTGCTTCGAACATCCCAGGATTCACTTTCTCCGAGTGCGAAAAAAGTTGTCTGTTTGGAGTTGACCTTTGGCACGGCGGAGTTAAGTTGCCCGGCGCGGAACCGGCAGGACCAGCCGGCGGCGACCAGCAGGACGCCGGCGCATGCGCAGAAGAGACCGACGGCGCATCGCCGCCGCCCGTTAAGCGGCGTCAAGACTCGGGCGAGAGGTTCGTGCGTCCCAACCATCGTCCGCTCGTCTACATCCGCAACAACAACAGCAGCAACAGCAGCAGCGGCAGCAGACCTCCTGCAAGAAAAAAGTCAAAAGTTGTTGTTTGTGTGTGTGTTATCAAGTTCACGTCAACACCCCCACCAGGACAGGCAGGCTCACGTGTACTCGTTCGTGGACGTGTCTGTGCGCGCGTCGCTTGCAATGAAGCTGCACCGCAACGCTGAAGCGTCTGTGAATCCGACGTCATACAGATCTACAGTCGAACCGCACAGTTCGCACCCGGTCATTTCGTTGTGTCACCAGCTTCGCTCCAACTGCGGAAGCATTGCATTGGTTGGTCTTTTCAGAAGTTGTTCGTCTGAACGACGCTAACCTTGAGATAAAAGACAGAAGAACAACGAGCGCGCGGAAACGTGCGCTTGGGATCTGGCTCCCAGTCAGCCCCTGCCCCTCCCTCCCCGCCCACGAGCTCCACTCGCCGAGCTGCGCCCTTAAAAAGTTCGCCTTGACCGGGCGCAACTGTACGCGGAGGCTGGAACTAGAGCAGCAGCAGTAGATACCGTATCCACCCGCGCACCTGTTTGCCCCAAAATTAAACACCAATTTTAAGTGGGTGAGTCTTTAAAAATGTGCATGAAATTGCTGTCATTCCCACACAACTGACACCGGAAAACCAAGGCCAAAATTGAGGGTGCGTCTTGTACTTGGGTGCGGCTTATACACGGGTCAATACGGTATTAGCGGTGTTTTTTGCAACGAGCCAACTGTATGCGGAGGCATGGAACTTGACCAGCAGCAGTGGACGAGGCAGTAGCGCTGTATTACGACGGACCAACTGTACGCGGAGCCAGCTGTGCCGCACACTTCGCACCTGCTGCGGCTGCAATTCCGCCCCTGACGAGCCCATCATCACCAGGACGCGCGCCAGCTGCTGCTGCTGCTGCGCGGCGGCCCCGCCGTAACCCGACTCCCCGGCGCGGCGGCGCAGCGCAGGGCTCCCCGCTAACGAGGCGTGCGGCGCGGCCGGGCCGAGGCGCCGGGAGAACGCGCCCGGACCCGCGGGGGCTTCCGCCCCCCGCCGGCCCGGACGGACGGACCCCGCTGGGCTCCGCACTCCGCGTGCAGAGGTGGATCCAGGACGCCTGCGTCACTGGAGACGTCAGACGTTGCGTCCCGTCTCAACTTGAATCCCTCAGGGCGTGAGCGTTCCAGTTCAAAATCGCATCCTGAGACCAGTTGGTTCGTCATTTGAGGCTGGTGACCCCGCCCCGTATCCGCACTCGTTCTGCCCTCGTGGGTGACATCAGGACCACCCCCATTTCAGAAAACCAATCGCCCCCTCGAACCAAAAATCCTGGATCAGCCCCATGCCGACCCTATGTCGTCCCCCCCCCGACAGGATTTCCTGTCGCCCCCTGACTCCGCCCCCGCGCCGGGGTAATAATCGCATGTGACCCGCACTGCGAGTGAAATTACCACGAGTATTGAGTGATTCAGCCATTCGACACCCGACGTGTTGTTTCCCTCGTCTCTGCACTGCTACAGCGCGCTGAGCGCTGCTCGCTGCCACACCAGCTGAGAGCGAACCGGGAAACTTTGGGCCCTTTGTTCCGTCAGTGGAAAAACACGCTCATATCCCAGCCAAACTCACGAAGATGAACTTCCTAATCTCTTTGCTTTTTATGCGTCTCAATCTCGTGATCTTTTCAAGATCTTGTCCAGACAGGCTCTTTGTTCAGAGGAACACAACACAAAACTTATTGAGCAAGTGGCCCGAATCTCAGGACGACAGACGCGCTCCTGGAGTCTGCAGAAACAAGGACACCAGCTGACAACGGGTCCGAAAAATCTCGAGTGATAAACAGCCCCGGCAGATCCAGGGGTCCGACACCACCCCCACTGTTTGCTGAAAACGTCTGAACTGTGCCCACGAGGAAGTCCGAAGGAGTTTGGGGTCCATGGTACGGACACAAACGTCGCAAAGTTCCTTCTTTCCTGCAGCGGATCCAGACTTGACTTCACGGAGACGGTAAACTCCCAGCGTGAGGGATTGGGCCCGTTGCAAACAAATCTGGATCCGCTGGAGAAGTCCCAACCGAGGCCGTATTTTCAAGCTCTTTTCTCATATTGATGTTGCTTTGTGCTGCAGTTGCTTGTTGTGAAGAAGTCAGTGAGTGCAACCAGCTGTAGATCTAAATGTTGCGGTGAACACCAGTCCCAGAGACGGTACTGCACCGGACATGTGGTTCTGATTTAGACGCTGAGAACATTTCTGTGTTACTTACTTGCATAGTCCTGTGAGTTTCACGTGGACCCGAGTCGCTCCTGAGTCCAGACTGTGTCACGCGTCCCAGTCCCAACACCTGCCCGTGCGGTTTGAAAACATTGCGTGCGGATAAACAGTTCTGTTGTCTTCAGTCCAGTGTGCGTGCGCGTGTACTATCCAACGGGGAGAACTGCTCTGTGAGTCCTGTCTGCAACACGCCTCACATGCACATTGCTGTGAACACTGAAATTCGCACAGATGCAGTTGAAACTCGTATATCCCACAGAGAAACTCATTTGTGGAAATAGAGTTCAAGGAGAAACGGAGAATATCCTGAGTTCTCACCCTCCTCGCAGCTCAGCCAGGCACAAGACCCACTTTTTGCACATCTCCGGAGGTTTCACTCGCAAAAATTATCCGCGGCTAAAGTTCTGATTCATCCACCAGACGCGTCTGCTGTTGCCTATCCTGGTGTCCGCAGTGATATCATGCGGTCCTGGTGCGAAGAAAGATCGTCCCGATAAAGCTTTGTTTTCCCCACTTTCTTGCGTGGTGCAGTGGTGGTGGTAGATTCTGCTCCCATTCGATCCTATGCGATTTCAAAACAATACGTGAGTGTGTGAGCGCTGCGGCAAGTGCTTCTTCGCTGAACAGCAGTTGGCGGAAGGTGTCAAACTTCATCAGTGCTGCTCACACGGGTGGGTGAGGATCCAGGGTGCTGCTCGCAGAGGCAGATCCAGATCCAGGGCCGCAGAGTGCAGGTCTCCCGCACGTGTATGTGACCCAGAGAGGTACAGTATAGGTGAAAAAATACTTGCATGACTTTGTGGTGTGACCCAACATGGAATGCGAACTAACCGGGTGCGCGCACAACGTGCACGCATTCGTGCACCAGACAGAAAGGGGCGGGTCACCCGACCCAGACGTGCACTGAATCTTTCGTCTCGGAGCTGAACCTTGCGTCTCGGGGCTGAACGTTGCGTCTCGGGGCGGGGCCGAACCCGGTCTGACTCGGTCCGACCCTGGGGGGCCACATCAACGCTGAGAACTTCCCAGTGAAACGCGATAAAAGTGCGCAGCATTGAGATCATCTGGTGAGAACAGTTCTGAATGGTCCACAGCGTTGGCGCGGAATACACGTAAATTATGTATACTTGGAACAAAATACTTTGAGCGCAATCAAAAAGTGGTGACAGAGCGACAGTTCAATGTGTTGTTCCAAAGATGACAAGCATTGTGAGCAGCTCCCGTGTTGTTCGTGGTTGCACGTCGTCTTCAACAACAAAACAACAACAAACTTCACCGCACTTCTGCACGGGAAACTCGCTCGTGTTTATCTTTTTGTGGCTGTCTCCTCATTTAGAGTGGTTATCAGACAGTACACCAGTCTCTGACAGCAGTCTGGACAGCACAGATTTCTCATTCATTCTGCATCGTAAATCAAGAGGTTCGCGACACTGTGAAAACTCGCGCGATCCGCCGGGCGTCACTTTGTTGCGTTGCGCCATTCGGGCGATGGGGACGAAACGCGCTGCCTTTGTCTGGGTATTTTTGGCTGTCTGGGCCTTTCTATGTTCCATCCTGCCACAGCACAACAGTGGACAAGAACAAGCCTTGTGTCTGTCGGGAGCAATTTGACGCCATTTTTGCCCTGGTCCACACCCCTGTTTTTCACAGCGGCCGCAGTTGGAGGGAAACGGATGGACTGTGTGCATCTCTCTGGCACCATAAGTGCACGAAGCGGATCCGCATGTAGGGGGCAGTGTGAGCGCCTCGCCGCATGCAGACTGCAGGGACTCTGCAGTCGATCCAGGGGGCGCCCAATGCCCCCCCCCCCCCAAATTTATTTGCTTCCTTCTCCTTTTTGCGCCACAGGCGCACTGGCCTTTACTTGCCCCACCTCCAAAGCTCTTCCATTGAGGTTAGCCTGCTTCCCTGGTCACGATGGATCTGGCTCCAGAAACATTTCGCGTTTTGGATCAAACTTTTTGGACCAACCACAAAATGGAATCTTGCAGACCAAAGGTTGACTGATTCCCAAAATGGCCATTTCACGTTCACCGAACTGTAGGCTTCAAAACATGAACACAATTACTCAAACACTGCCAAACAAATGAATTTTCTCAACATTGTTGCCAATAGGGCGAAAAACAAGCGACGTTTCCGCTTCGTTGAATGAAAATATCCCGAGAGATGGCGTCACAGCATACCGTCCCAATATCACCCCCCCCCGCCTCTTCCAGGGGGAACACGCTGTAGCCTTAATGTTATGGAGGTTCCGCCCTCAAGCCCCACTCGGTTTCATTCAGATGGAGCCCAGAACTCGACATCTTGTGTGCTTTGTCTTTCCTTTCAAAGTACGTTTGCACACACAACGGTTGCGTGTGTTTTTCTTTTCTTTTGTATTTTCTTGAAACAAACTTTGTCTGTGTTTCACAGGACTTATTTTATAACAAAACCCAAGACTTGTGACAAGAAACTGAGGCTCCAAACGCAACACAACAACACGGGGAATGTACAAGAGATGCGCGGCTGTCACTGTTCCACGGACACCGTCCCCCTCGACCCAGGGGCTGCGCTCACGTGCACGGCTAGAGACGAGAGCCAATCAGACGCCAGTTCCCACGTGACGTCACTGCCCTCAGTCCACGAAGCTGGAGTCGCGCATGAGGACGAAGTTCTGGAGTCGGGTCGGTAGAGGGAGCTGCGGCGCGCTGTGCACGGTGCGCCGCCCGAGGCTCGCGTGGACGCGCCGCCGGCAGCAGAAGCTCAGCGGCTGCGGCTGCTTCGTGAACTCGCAGAGCCACGCCCAGAACTCCGGGTGACGCAGCAGCGGCTCCGGCACCACCGCCTCGTCCGAGAACAGGTACTCTTCTTCACCGAGCGCGTAGCCCGACACGACGATCAGCTCCGCCATCGCAAAGTCCCCTCTGCAGGAAAGGGATTTTTTGGGTGAAACAAGCACCAAATGCGAGGTGGAAATGCAACAGCCATTGAGCATTGCGGTGAGAGGACCGACCCTGTCCGGACGGTGCTCAGAACCAAGGTGACCACTGTGAAGGTCAAAGGAAAAACGAGGGTCGGGATTGGGCAATCCTTTAGACCCTGGCACCAAGTACAAAAAGGTCACATGCAACCTTGCACCGTCGCCACACACCCCTGTATGAACACGAGAACTCACTTGAGCAGCGCGCACTTGAAGGCCGTCACCCTGCGCTGCACGCCGTCGAGCTTCACCGCGCAGACGCTGTTGATGTTGCAGCCGTGCAGCAGCAGGTGGCGCGCGATGTCTCTGTCGCTGTGAAACGCCGCCAGGACCAGCGGCGTCACTGCGTCCGCGTCTGCAACAACAACGGTTCGCGCTCAGACACCTCATGACACCCCGTCTCTGGTACTTTTCTGATTTGAAGTCAGTTTGCAACAAGAACACCACCGTGTTGGAGCCGCGCGGTCTCCATGAGCAGGACAAGAATCTGACGTCAGGTGCAAGGTCTCCTTGACGCAGGAAAACATTCCACTGACACAATGTTCCATCTGAGGTGCCAGGAAACACACACACAAACACGAACACAAACACACACACACAAAGTCGACGATCCTTATGTCTGTGGAACAGGCCAGAATCGAAAAGGCTGCCCCGCCCCAGGGTCCCCAGTCACACACTGCACGACTCCACATTGACTACACCAGACTCGCGGCTGCAAAAACTCAGATGGTCAGTGTTTCGGACTCACACTCGACGTCGGGATCAGCGTCCGCGTCGAGCAGCAGCTGCACCACGTCGCGCGCATGCGAGGAGGTGGCGACGGCGAGCGGCGTCCCGCGCGCCTCGAACCACGCCTCCCCCCGAGACACGTGGTTCACGTCGGCGCCGCGACCAATGAGAAGCCGCAGCACCTCCAGGTCCTGCTCCTCCACCTTCCCCTTCCTCGACGCAACTGTAGAAGTGACAAGAGAAAATCACAACCTTTGGGTGGACCAAGGGGCTCTTTTCCTCCCTTCGAACACCCCTGGATTTTTCTCGTTTCGCGTGTTCGTCTTCCTTTCGTTCGAAACTCGCCTTCCCTTGAAAGGTTGAACCCAGACGAAAATCAGGATCACCACTGCCAGAAAGGAGACCCGCATGAACAGGCATTGACTGTGACGCAGCAACAGCTGTCGTTCTCCACAAACAACGGTCAATTTTGCAGCTGGAGTGAAATACAAGTCAGTGTTTGACAGACACCTCACCTCGCTTGATGACGGTCATGATGGGCGTCTCGTGAAACGCGTCCACGTGGTCCACATCCGCTCCGGCGTCCACCAGGGCGCGTGCGTACTGCAGCCGGTCCTCACCCGCGTACAGGATCGCCACCTGCGTAAACAGGGGGAAACACCCGCGTCACGTGGTGCGAGCAAACTCCTCGTGGAGGTGTAAAACGAATCTGCGGGCGGAGGGGGGGGTACTCACTTGGGCCACTCGCCTGAGAGGCATGGCACTGATCTGCGCATGTGTGCGACACACCTGTGACGGTGTTCTCCTCAACTGCATCAGAGGTGTGCCACTCATGAGGAGTGGCGTGCCACTCATCAGGAAAGTTGTGCCACTTATGAGGAGAGGTGTGCCACTCATCAGGAAAGTTATGCCACTCATCAGGAAAGTTGTGCCACTCATTAGGAAAGTTGTGCCACTCATGAGGAGAGGTGTGCCACTCATCAGGAAAGTTGTGCCACTCATCAGGAAAGTTGTGCCACTCACCTGTAGAGGCGTGCGCTTCTCCCTGTCGTCCTGCAGGTCGACTGCGCAGCCGCTCTTGAGCAGCGTCTCGACGAGGTGCGCGCGCCCGTCCTTCGCCACGGCGAGCCACAGCAGCGTGTGGCCGTTCTCGTCCCGCACGTCGATGTCCGCGCCCTTCGCGATCAGGATCTCCAGGCACTTGGTCTCCGAGTTGTTGAAGCAGTAGTGGATGGCCGACTTCCTGTGTCGGTCCTGAAGCGAAGCGAAAGTGGCTGCAGAAATGGTTCACACGAAGGTGCACAAAAGGGAGTCGTGAAATCTCCAGTGATCTTCAAAAGCAATTTTTGTACCCTTTGCCCCCCTGGATGCGTCATCCGTTGTGTGACTCCCGTGAATGAGCGCTGCATTGCCTGACCTTGGTGTCTGAGCCTGACCTTGGTGTCTGAGCCTGACCTTGGTGTCTGAGCCTGACCTTGGTCTCTGAGTCTGACCTTGGTGTCTGAGCCTGACCTTGGTGTCTGAGCCTGACCTTGGTGTCTTAGCCTGACCATGGTCTCTGAGTCTGACCTTGGTGTCTGAGCCTGACCTTGGTGTCTGAGCCTGACCTTGGTGTCTGAGCCTGACCTTGGTGTCTGAGCCTGACCTTGGTGTCAGAGCCTGACCTTGGTGTCTGAGCCTGACCTTGGTGTCTATCTGGCATCTGTAGTCGGTGATGAGCTCCACCATGTTGTCGCGCTCCGTGCACACCGAGTACATGAGCGGCGTCTGTCTCCAGTCGTCCCGCGACGCGGCGTTCGCGCCTGCGCGCAGCAGCATCTCCGCGCACTTGTAGCTCCCTGCACACGACGAGACAAACGGTTCATCAGACACGACTTATGTTCGGCAAGGAAATCCTGTCATGTACACACCCTGCATTGATCTCCAGGAAACAATGCAATTCTAATGAGACATGTTTGAGGCGTGGAATTGTTAATTGTGCCTCCGTCCAGTAGATCCATGGGGCGCGACAGGCAATGACTGTCTTCATGTTACATTTATCATGGCAGGACTTTGGCACCTCCCCAACACCAAGATCAATCCTGAATCAGCTGCAAATCCTTCAGAATGTTGACGCTTCACTGCAAACCAACCGAAAAGCATTCAAATTCCGCACAAACACAACCGAGATGAGCATGCGCGGGCATCCTCAGACAAGAACACAACGTGCGAAGACGCGCGGTTTTTGCGGCATCGAGCGCGAGTGTCGCTGCAAACACTGCAGCACTTCCTGCCAATGAGAACCCCGTTTCATCGGCCTTCAGGTTGGTCTGCGATTGTCGCACCCTCCTGGATGGCGCAGGTCGTCATGGCAACAGACGCGCAGCTGGACCGCGCGTCCAAAAGCACACAAACATGTTTTGACAAAACAAACAGGTGCAGGGAAATTGTCAACTCAGTTCATTACCTTTGGCAGTTTGAAACTGATGGGGTAGGGAGCAACGGCAACAGCAGTGAAATTCGCCATGCTGTGACCATGCGGTCGGGATCTACCCTTTTCGCAGGCCAGATGCAGAACCGATTTTCCCAGCTGATTGGTTCCGTGGAACTTCGCCCGCGGACTCGCAATCTCCTCCTCCAGCAAAAATTTCAGGCTGCAGGAATCGTCGTACGAAATCGCGAAGTAAAGACGTTCTGCAAAGAAACGTAGCGGTCAACATAGTCTACCCTCCATGCGTCACCGGAACAACGCTCCCTTCGAGTCGGTCCCTGATTCAATTCAATATCTGAGCTGCGCTGCTCATTGAATCGGATCAAATCGAATTCTTGTCCGTCTTTCTGTTGGAGAAACGTTTCCAGGGTCCACGGAGTGGTACAACCCCCCCCCCCCCCACGGGAGACAGATGTCACCCCTGGACGAACCCTGCTGTTGTAGACTGCACACTGTACCTTCTGTCTTGTCGTCCTCCTCCTCGTCATCTGAGGAAGAGTTCTGCAGCATCCTCATCCTGAGACAAGAAAAGACGAGAATCACTTGTCAGCAGTGCCTCAGAGATCTTGAACAAAGAAAGTTCCTGTTGAAGAACCTGCGGGCTGGGGGGGGGGGAGGGCTCAGCTTCTCTCAGCTCTGGCCATGACACGACACAACACGACACGACACACGAATCCATTTCGTTGTTGCTACCTTCAGCTTCTTGTTGCCGTACACAACTGAAGCAACGACCTTTGGCTCTTCACTTGTCAGGCATTACACCCAAACAGAGAGCTGTCAGCGGACGGCTTCTGTGTTCAGCATTCAGATTCCTGTCGAGGGCTTCAGAACCCAGAAACCCATATTATCGCCCAGTTGGCGCAGTGAATTTAGCTGCACCGACTTGACCCGCAGCAGCTTAAATCTCTTGGTGCAGCATCATAAATGAAGAGAGATGTACGAAGATACACACAATGATCTAATGCATCATGTAGACGCGAGAAAGCGAGGAAAAGACAAATTCTCCGTACCTGACCCCTCCTTGACGAAACATCGCTAAGTTTTGGCAGTCGCAGAAAATGTCGATAAGGTTTTGGGAATTAACTTTGTCAATTTTACAACACTTCAATCATGACAACCAAAATCAACGATGTGAACGAAATAGATACGTCTCTGTGCTGCCTTTCAATGCCTTTCAGTGACAAAGACAGTGTTTTGAAACGGATCCTGTGGCAATTTGACGATTGTGCAAAACTCAGCGAAAGTTTCTGGCATCGTTTAATTGGACAGTTTTGTTTTCTGGTCCACAAATGTGGACAATAACTGGATCAAAGGTGCCTCGATCAGTGATAGGTTATCGCGAAGACACTCAGTAGAAGCGTGGGACGGTCAGGCCACCGGAGGGAATGTGGCTGGGACTGCGGGTGATGGCGGACAGCGCAGCGGCGGTGCGGCGCGTGGGGCGGCTGACGGCGGCCCTGGCCGGGAGGCCCGCGAGGCCCCTGCTCCTCCTGCGGAGACGCTGCTCCTCTTCGGCCGGGTCAGGTGAGGCGGAGGGGGCGTCACAGACGGCATCAACCGTTGTGTTCAGGGTTGATTCGGGCATGTTGAAGTCGGCTGAATCTGGGTCATAATCTAGATCACTGAGACAGCTCCAGTCGGGGAATCGGGCGAGATGCAGAAATTTATCAGTGCTTGATCAAGCGTCTTTTCTTCCGTTCAGTGATGGCGAGAGACAACTCGTGTCCTGTGTCGAATCAACCCACCGTGCCAATGAACGAGATGTTTGCTGAAACCTCACGTTGCGTCGTTTCTTGCAGGGGAAGGCAAGGCGGTGAGCATCGGGGACGTGACGCTGCAGACCAAACCTCCCCAAAACAAGTGCTACGTTCCCGTGCGATTCCGTGAGTGTCCGTTCAACTCCAGGAAGATCTCAGAATCGCAGCATTGAAACTTTGGCTTGAGTCCAACGGTTCCAGGATCAGATCTGAGGTGTGGCGGGGCAACCTCCGTCTCAACAGGTCTGCGTCTGACGCAACAAATTGAATTCTGTGGGAGTGTGCAAAACGGACAAAATTGTGTGTCTTGTGCAGACTTTAGGGTGGGGGTGGGAGTGCAAAATTGGGGTCTGAGAGGGGTTTCGGTCTCCCAGGATCATCTGTAGAAACTGGCAGATATTGAGAACACGTTTGTACGTGTTGCTTCGCAGTGCCGGAGCGAATCCCGCAGAGCGTGCTGCAGCACCTCAAGTGGATCATGCAGAAGGACCTGCTGGGGCAGGACGTGTTCCTCATCGGGCCCCCGGGACCCCTGCGCAGGTCCCTCGCCATGATGTATCTGGTGAGTACGGCAGGTGGGGGGGGGGGTCAGGGGAAGGACAGCAGGGGTGGGTCAGGGGAAGTACGGCAGGGGCGGGTCAGAAGTACGGCAGGGGCAGGGGTGAGAGGAAGGTCAGCAGGGGCGGGTCAGGGGCAAGAGGCCCAGGTGTCTGTTGTACAGGGTTGGATCCCATGGCATGGGACCCTTGCGCCCACTCTGCACAGGATGGTGGTTTCTTCTCAGGAGACATGGTGCTCAGGGGAGGGACGCACTGTCGTACGCATTTGGGGCTGCGCATGGTTTTGGTCTTGGGCCGTGGTTTTATCTCTTGTGCTTTGTTCCAACAGGAGTTGACGGAGAAGGAGTTCGAATACGTGTCATTATCGAGAGACACGACGGAGACGGACCTGAAGCAGCGGAGGGAGATTCAGGGGGGCACCGCCTACCACATCGACCAGGTGAGTGGACCGCCTACCACATCGACCAGGTGAGCTACCACATCGACCAGGTGAGTGTACCGCCTACCACATCGACCAGGTGAGCTACCACATCGACCAGGTGAGCCAGGCGACAAGGGGTCAACATTCCGCGAGGGGCGGTATAGATAGATAGGGTCTCTTTAGGACGGGGCCTGACCCTCGGGGACACACCTTTCCACTGTGATAAATTCACACGTTGAAAGGCAATAATTTCTGGCTGCAGGGCAATGGACTTGGGGCACCGCCCCCTGCGTCCACCCTTGTCCCCTCACGAGTGGTCTTTCCACGCCCAGAGACGAACCCCAGATTTGACCACGAAAAGTGGCGAGCCCCTTCGGGAGATCTGCTTCAGTCTGAAAAAATGTGACTGGAAAGAAAATGGAAAATTTTCGCCTGTGGCGCAAATGGGCTGCAGGCCGGGACATTTGCTTCTCTGCCCCCTGCCCTCAGCGCCCCCTCTGAACCGGGTCCTGACGCGTGGTTCGCTGTTTCCCCAGAGCGCGGTGAAGGCTGCGACTGCGGGGCGGGTGCTCGTGCTGGAGGGCATCGAGAAGGCGGAGCGCAACGTGCTGCCCGTGCTCAACAACCTGCTCGAGAACCGCGAGATGCAGCTGGACGACGGGCGCTTCCTGATGCACCCGGCGCGCTACGACAAGCTGCTGCAGGTCAGTCAGGTGGTCACGGTCCCGGCCAGGCCCAAGTCTCAGTGAGGGAGTGAGATCAATTCGACTGAGCCGCCAGTTGCCTCGTATCTGTTGAAAGCATTTGGTTTGGTTGTTTCAAGAGTCCGTGATGACTTGATCCACCATTGGTCTGTGGTCGCTTGTCCCAGGGCAGGGTACGCTTCGGGCCCCGATCCATACGCGACTACAGTACCGTGGTAACAGTGTCGGTTCGTCCTGTCCCCAGGAACACAGCCAGGAGGAGCTGGACGCGTGGAAACTGGTTCGAGTGAGCGACAGCTTCCGGGTGATCGCGCTGGGACTTCCGGTGCCCCGTTACCAGGGCAACCCGCTCGACCCGCCGCTCCGGTCCCGGTTCCAGGCCAGAGACATCCACCTGCTCCCGTTCCAGGTGAGGACGCACGCGCGGATCCAGGGGAGTTGAGGGGGGCACGTACCCGCCCCCCTGACGGCCAAATTCTTGTGCAAAGTGATTCCTTGGTGTGAAAAAGTGTGAAACTTGCCTCCAAAAGTGTGACACTGTAGGTGCAACACATCCCTTGTTTGATGCCGGGTGGGATTTTCACGCTTCTCGACGCGTATCCTCACTGTACGTTGTTCTTGTTTCAGGACTCGGTGGAGGTACTGAAGCTGTTGACGGACAGCTCCACAGCTGACAGGTACTCCCGATACCATCCTCACTCCAGCCCCCTCCCCCTTCCCCATTCCCTCTTTTACCGAAGAAATGAATTCCCCAAGCAAAATTCCTCAAGCAGATCCAAAACCTGAATGTCTGCTGCATCTCAAACGTCACCGCCCGAAGTGTGCGAGGTCCCGAACTCTCGTCTTTGCACTCGAGGGGGAGACGGCGCGTCTTCAACGCGGAAGCGTTCTTGTTGCAGGATCACGCAGATGTTGTCGATCGCGTCGACGCTGCGGTCGGACGAGTCGTCTTCGCTCGGACTGCAGGACTTCCCGCTCGACAGCCTCCCGCACCTCATCCGCATCCTCGTGAGTGGCGTCCTCTGGTGCACGGACAATCACACTTCTGACGTCTGCAGATTTTGTGGGTGCTCCCCTCTTGGAAAAAGCGACATGCGGTTCGTTTGACAGCACAAGATGGCCACCTCTCTGTTGTGCACAGAGATCATGGGCAACCTGAAGGCGCGTCTCAATGCTGACAACCGTTCTTGTTGACCCGTTATAGGACGCCGTTCCATCCATCAGTTCGCACGAGTTGCTTCAGCGGCTGTATCCGTACGAGGTGATGATCAACAAGGAGGGCCGCGCTTCGGTGGAGGACGTCTTCGCGTCCTTCGACCTGCGGCCGGGGGAGGCGTCGCCGGGGCGGGTCGCCGAGGTGCGGCGGCAGCCGGGGGGCCCCGCGGCGGCGCCCGGCGAGGCGGCGGCGGCGGCGGAGGGGCGGGCACTCGCCGCTGTGCACGTCGAGAAGGGCGGCAAGCAGTACCACCTCCAGGTCCGTACACACACCCGATTCTGAGTCTCAAGGTGGGGTAAAATCGTTCTGGCCGAATTGGAATTGGAAGTGTGGTCACCAGGGGTGATCATGGTCGAATGGAGTCGGTGTAAACTGGTGGGATTTTGAAGGTCGAATTGCTGTTGTGTGTGTTTTGACGGAGCTCCTTTTGGCAGGTCGCCAGTGGGAAGCTGCTAGAGTCGAGTCATGTTCCAACCCCGTACATCAACACGGCTTACCACGACAGCCTCATCTGCGACCTGATGACGTCACACCTCACGCATGACATGTGCATCATCGGACCCAGGGTGAGTAGCCAATGAGGAGTCAGCGCTGAATCCGTCGTCCTTGGTGACGACCATATGGTGTTCACTGCTGTTGGTTGACGTTGCGCGCTGTGCACTGCAGGGCTGTGGGAAGAGCGTGCTCGCCAAACACTTCGCAGACCTGCTCGGGTACCACGTGGAGCCCATCATGTTGTACCAGGTAAACCATCGCAAACTCGCGTCTCGGGTCAGAGAACGCTGCAGCACGGTAGTCTGACCTTCACTGAATCGGACACTCTGCTCGATCTGACCCTGCGTCATCTGACTCAAGTGGGGATTGTTGTGTCAGGCACAAGGTCTCTTCAAGAGGACGACGGGTGCAGTTTTATGCCTTCCTGCTCGAATGACTTGAATGTGCATGCCTTCCTGCTCGAATGACTTGAATGTGCATTTCGTTTGGCGAGGGGGCGGGGGTAAAATTCACTCCGGACGCTTCACGCTTGCATCCCTGTGAACACAGGTTTACGTCGCGAAGTGCAGTATCAGTGAGCTGGTCGTCCTCGGACGCCTCCTGTGTGAACTCGACCCGCTCGTTGCAGGACATGACGTCACGAGATCTGCTGCAGCAGCGCATGACGCTTCCGAACGGCGACACGGCGTGGCGCCACTCTCCGCTCGTGACGGCGGCGCTAGAGGGCAGCCTCGCGCTGCTCGACGGCGTCCACAGGGTCAACGCCGGCACCTTCGCCGTCCTCCACAGGTGCGGTCCGTTCACTGGACCGATGCTCAGATTTCTCGGGGTTTTCTTCAGAATGAGACGCACTGAATCGTCCTGCGCTCAGTCGTGTTCACGCTGGCAACGTGGTCACGTGAGGAGACGTTACTATCACGTGACCAGCCGGCAGCCTGACCTGCGGCAAAGTTTGTGTCGAGGGAACCAAAACGCCCGCATTTTTCCTGCAGTACATGCGTGTTCCTGTCTCGTGTCGTGGGCTCATTGGTTGGAGTTGGGGGTACGAAATGCGTTCTTCGTTCACACAGGAAACGTTTCGTTGTGGTGTAACAGAGTACTACTGTTTGCGTGGCAGGTTGATCCACGACCGCGAGTTGACGCTGTTCGACGGGACGAGGCTCCTGAGACACGACAAGTTCGACCAGCTCCGGGACAACGAGAAACTCAGCGACGAGGACATGGCCAAGAGGTGAGAGGAGGGGTCAAAAGGGGAGGGACAGGGCGAGGGGCGGTCAAGAGGTGAGGGGAGGCGTCGAGAGGGGAGGGACGGGGTGAGAGGTGAGAGGAGGTGTCGAGAGGGGAGGGTCAAGAGGTGAGGGGGGTCAAGAAGGGAGGGGCCAGCTGTTGATAGCGAGTAACTTCTTGTCTGATCCACGCTGAAAGCACACAGGTCGCAGAAATCTCATTTGGATCCAGCGTTCTTCCGAACCCCCCCCCCCCTCCGCCGCCTACTCAGCTGGTTGGTTGTGTTGCAGGGGTCTGCTGCGGCTGGACCCGGCCTTCCGCATCGTGGCGCTGGCGGAGCCGCCGGTGCTGGGATCCGGCTCTCAGCAGTGGCTCAACTCGGAGCTGCTCACCATGTTCCTGTTCCACCACATGCGCGCGCTGAGTCAGCGCGAGGAAACGCAGGTCCTCCGGAAGCTGGTCAGTCACGTGGGGGCGTGTCGCGCAGGCGCCGCGCACAGAGCGTGGCCCGCGAGAGAAATTGTGTCGCGCTGCGTCATTGGCTGCTTTGCGCGTGTGTCGCGCTGCCTCATTGATCGCCTCCCTGATCCACAGTCACCACGCTCTGTGCGCGCTCTTCAGTTCCGCACTGCATGTTGTCTCGGGCAGGAGAAGCAACGCGCCCGTTCCTAACGCACGTCAAAATTTGCCTTGCACTTCTGTCGCGAAGAAGACGAACACGTGCGGCGGCAGACACTGGCGCAATGCAAATCCAACTTTCTGATGGCCAACCTTGTTTGGTATTCTAGCACACGGCGTGTCTTCCCAACTCAACCAGCTGATACCACTCAAGAGTTGGGCGGACGGTTTATGATTAGAATTGAATTGGTCTCGCTCCAGCACCATCAGCTGGCGCTGCCCGGGGTTGAGGAAAAGCACGTGACTTGCAGGTTTGGTCACGTGTCAGACGCTCTCTCTTTATTCGCAGGTTCCGAACATGAAGGACATGCAGCCCATCATGGAGCTGACCCACAAACTGCGCCAGGCGACCGACTCCAATGTAAGTCACTTCGGTGCAAGTCAGACTCCCGTGTTGGGTCAAATTCAGTGCCCAGATCCACCCCTGTATTTGCCCGAGACCGCCCCCGACTCGGACTTGACCTGAGGACGAATCTGTTGCAGCTCAAGTCGGTCGGCGCGTCGCTGTCGACGCGGCAGCTGCTGCGCATCGCGCGCCGCCTGGCGGTGAACCCGAGCGAGAACATGTACGACGTCGTGCAGAAGGCGTGCCTGGGAAGGTGCGTCCAGGGGCCGGGCTGCCGCACGCGTTGCTTCCAACGGGCGGTGCACGCTGTGTTCGCGCTCGCTGGTTTTGACAGCGAGAAAATGCACGACGTCCTGACGCATCGTGTGTGAAACAGGCGTCGCGTATTCAGTTCACGTCACTTGCGTCTTGTGCAAAGGGATCTTTCCTCACAGCTGGGCCTGGTTTTGGCGGCCTTCATTGTGCGAAGTCCCTTTAGGGCGAAGCACCATGTGGTAATGCAGTATATGGCAGCTGGACCAAAATGTCCCCTGGCCAGACCCCCCCCCCCCCGGCCCGACCCCCCCCCCCAGCCAGACCCCCCCCTTCCTGCAGAAGACAGCATGGCTGGTGGAGGACAAGGAGGACCAGGAAGAATTGATAAACAAGGAAGAATTGATGACATTAACGCCACTGCAATGCTGCAAGGGACTTCGCACTGCAGTTGCCTTGAGCACT
>JAAUXT010061251.1_pt1 | contig 19030 bp, 13 predicted proteins | sample 7278171 | NCBI WGS metagenome assembly JAAUXT01 (sample SAMN14350112, study PRJNA611818) | marine sediment metagenome | isolation source: surface marine sediment (1.8m) | place: French Polynesia: Moorea | collected 2018-08 | reverse complement strand
TCCGATCTCCTGGACCCACCTCTGGACCCGCCCCTGGAACCGCCCTTGGACCCGCCCCTCATCCAGCCCTTGGACCCGCCCCTGGACCCGCCCCTGGATGGATCCGTCCCAAGCTTCCTTAGTGTTGTGACCTTCAGACAAACTTGGAAACCAAAGCGCTTCAGGCGAGCTCAGAATTTCCTTCATCTCCAGAGGCCCACACAGCCCAGACACAAAGGGCAATGTCGTGCTGCGCTTCTATTGTGTTTCGGTTTTACGTGGAGGACAAGAGGCGGACGCACAGAAAATCCAGTGGTGGATCCTCGGGCAGACCCAGGTGCTTGGGAGCATGTCCCTGCAGTGGCGCCGAAAGAATTTCCAGCGTCGCAGAGCACTGTACTTTCGCTTTTGTTTTCTCTTTTTATCCGCATTTTAAACGAATCCTGCGTCAGTCCGTGAAAAGAATCCAGCCAGGGAAGTTTTTGGTGTAATTTTCCTGTTTATTGCCTGACAAATCTGTACAGACTTGTGAATGGTGTGATCCGCACGCAAAGTTCCCATCCTCCCCGACAATGGCAGATTGCCGCCGCTTTGTCTGCGCAGGAAAGTGCGTTGGGTGTCGCGCTTCAATCACACATTATCGCTCGGACAAATCACAATCCTGTGAAAGTTGGTAAAACTTTGGGGAAAGTTCTCCTTTTGTCCCTCGCGGATCCAGGATTGGTGTTATGGGTCCCAAACTCGGACAAGCAAAGCAACACGCGAAAAGTAGCACCCACTTCTTCAATTGGGTGGGGGGGGGCGGCAAGGGGGGTCCTCAATTGGCACGCGTCTGCTCTCTTTGAGGTAGAAATTTATGGCCAGACACGCATCAAACTTGCGAGCATCCCTGTGAAGCCTCAGAGTGTCCCTGTGTCAACTGATATCAATGTGTGAGTTACAATAGCCAGACACATGTGTCTACAAAACCCGAGTCTCGTCCTTTGGTTCAGCTGGGGCCCTCAGTCTGCTGGAGACGACACTGTCGGTGACGCATTTTGAGGTCGGCTCCGTTTGACGCGGCCCACACGACGTTCATATCCAATCAACAGTAGGGAGTTTCAACGTCGCATCAACATCAGACCCCCCAACACAGAAAAATTCTGATTGAGAAAACTGTCAGTTTTGTTCAACGATGTTTTACAAATGAAGAAGTACTTTCAAAATGTAGAAAAAATTGAGGTATGCAAAAAATATTTTGACGTTGAGGTTGACGTTTTCAATTTCAAACGTCGTGTTTAAACTCGCTACTGGAAAGCAGCACCGCAGACGTGGCCTGTAGCAGCCGAAGCGTCTTGAACGTATGTATGTGACACTCACACTTGGTCCACAGGGCTCCAGCGGATCCATCATTGAGGCGGGAGTGTGACCCACTCCAAGTGACTCAATGCTGAACGGGCGTGCATGTGCTTTCTCTGTGGTGCAACTGAATGATCAGACAGCGAGATCAGGAGGCACGGGGTGAGGGTTCCAAGGCACCGAAGGTCAGGCAGGTCTGGCCGCGGGGTTCCCTCCTTATCACCCCGTGTCACTCATAGATTCTTTACCCCATGTGTGGCCATTTCAATTCAGACCTGAAATTTGAGCAGGCGTATACCTGACCATTTCACGGGGTGCCTGCATGGCCATGCATTTCACCCCTGAACTGAAATAGCCCGACACCATGGGCATCTCCTCGTTTGGGGTGTCTGGCCATTACGTTATGATCACCGGGGAACAAGTCAAACAAACGCAGTCGCACCTGCAGCTCGACTGAAGGAGGAGGGTCTCTTCATAGGACGCTGCACTATCAGGGTCAGGGACACGACGCGGGACGCACCCACCGTTCCTCTTGCCTCGAGTGAGGAGGGAAGAGCGGCATGTTGACAGGCGCGGGTGCCTGTCGATGATGAAATCTAATATCGCTCAAACACAGCCTCTCGATCAATGGGCCCTCCACAAGGACACTCCAGCATCTCACGCACAGGGACGGAGCCGGCTTCACACTGGGTGCGCCGTGGCTTTGTTCGAGTCATTGGGTGCTGCATCGACTTGCTATGCAGTGCTCATCAATCAGGGTTTTTCACACAGATGACGCGGATTCAAAATTTTGACGCGACGCCAGGAAAGGACAACTGTTTTCTTGGTGCTCTCCATTGGGTGTGGAATTAAATTTGACGCCCGCGCGTCAAACTTTTTGACGCCAGTGTCAAAAAATCTGCCTGTGTGAAAACCCCTGTTGGTTTCAAGTCCAAGGGACTTTGAGTCTGTCAATGAGCAGACCTGACCTGGGCCGCTGATCCTGGTTCCACAGCGAGGACATCGCGCATGACACACCTCTCGCGCCTGATGCACAAGTCAATTGACTGCTGATGCCCATGGGCAAGGGAGAATCCAGGATTTGGTCGCAGAAGGGTCAGACCCAATGGGAGCCTGGTTCCAACCAGGACAAAATGAGAACAAACAATGGACAAAGGAAAACTGGGAAATGCATTGTTTTCAGGGTTGCTCAGTGCCCCTCGCCCCCTTCCTGACGCAGCACCTTTTGACTGACGCTTCCCACGTGACACAGCCCTGAGGAAGCAGAGACAAGCAGCACGGGGCACAAACAGCATCAGAGTGTACGTTTTCACTTAATGCCATTCAGCGGTAAATATCTTGATTGAATTACTCCATCTCCGAGGCTTCCCGAGGCTCCGGGAGTGACTGGGCAACCGAAGCCCGGTCTCATTGCGTGCGCCATGCGTCCCAAACACTGGACAAGTCAATGGGCGCTGCGTCCCAGCACAAATCTTCAGGTGTTGCTGTTGAATGCCACGTTGACGTTGACGTTGACGCTCTTTTGCAAACCAGAGAGCGGCCATCATTGCTTGCGACCCGGAATTCAGTCAATACATCCTGTCCTTTCAATGGCTTCTTGTCTTGTTCCACAATATTAGTCTCCAGCCGGACGAAATCCCAAGATCCGGGGGGTCCGACTGAAGAGGACGAGACCTGACGTCACGTGGACATTTCAATCCAGAACACTTCAGGTGCTGATCCCAGAAGGAAGGGACCCCAGGCCAGAATTTTAGCCAAATTAGTTGTGCAGGTTTGTCCAGCGATTGAACAGCTCGATCCGCCCTGTCATTTGTACAGTGTGTGAAAATTTGCCTCAGGGAACGCAAAAACAACACAGCAAAACAAACCATTTGGGTTTGAAGAACAGGGTGGATCCAGGGGTCAGCGGCCTGGGGACCCAACAGATGCGAGAACTGACTGTGCTTTTCAGGGAGTCAGTGACCAGTTTGTTTCTTCGTTTGCGTGTATTCCCCGTGCGAGGTTTGCGAGGTCCTGTTGCACTGGGTTGTTCGGGTTGCTCAATCGAACGCGGCCTCAGAAGTGACTGTCGGTGGGGATATTGCAGCGGCAGCGGAACACAATGGGGGCAGCGGGCTCTGTAAACGGCCGGCCACATGGAATGATGTAATTCAATTGTCGAGCATATTGCCGCTTTCATCACGGTCGATTCACAGTGGGCGTGTCCCATATGTATACCTGCGTCATGCGTTTTATCCCTGCACACGTCAATGGGTGCGACGTCGCCGTTCACACTGGACGCGTCATACGTTGACTGCGTTCATGCAATGGGCACAGGGTGCTATACGTTATTTGGGAGCAAGTTGAAGTGCTCTGCGTCGTCCATTCTGATCGGATACGCACTGTGCGTGCACCACAGACACAGGTATCTGGCCATTTTAGGTCTGGACCTGAAGTCGCCAGGCACCCAGGTGTCTTTACGTTCGGGGTGTGTGGCCATTTCACTGCACGGAGCTGGTTGGCCCACAGACGCAGCCTGTGTGCGCCGGCCCCGCAGGTCGCCCGGCCGCCTCGCTCCCAGCACTGCGGGTCCATCAATGCGGGGAATTTGTCCCTGTCGCCTCCGGGATCAGCCGACGATTGATGTATTGTGCAGCGGACCTGTGGGGCCGGATCCAGGGACCTGCAGAGCCAGATCCAGGGACGTTCGGAGCCGGATCCAGGGACCTGCAGAGCCGGATCCAGTGACCTGCAGAGCCGGTGCAGAGCCGGATCCAGCGAACCTGCAGAGCCGGATCCAGCGAACCTGCAGAGCCGGATCCAGCGAACCTGCAGAGCTGGATCTAGGGGACGCAGAGGCTTCGGAGAATCTCAGGGGACTCAGGGCTTTTGCTCTCAGCACAGGTCCAGGGGGCTCGTGGGTCCAGCCTTGAAACCGCCTTCAAACATTTTGCACAGCTCCGCAACCCCAATGAGTCTTCCCTTTTCATGTTCTCTCTGCGTCTCTGTCTGTCTCTCTCTTGGATCCACCAGTGCCCTGATCCTGCAGGCTAAAACACTGAACAAAGCTCCGAATGTCATTTTCCGAGGGTGTCTGGCTCTTTCAGGTTTGACATGAAATAGCCAGGCATCCGTGTCTGTGTTCGTCCGTGTCTCCTCATTTCGTTGCACCGGGTCCGCTGACCAAATCCTGGGTCCATCTGAGGTAGAACAGCAGATTTGTGAAGAACCACTGGCAAATTGCACGCAGCGATCTATTCACGTGACATCTCGTGCATTTTTAACCTGGGCCGTCCACCCACCCATCCACCAAACCACCCACCCACCCACCCCGCCATCACATGTCCTCGTCTGTCTGACACTCATTCGTCTCAGGAGGAAACGAACGCAGGGACCGTTGCTTTAGTGGAGTCGGAGTTAGATGTGTGCAGGGGGCGCACGACATCCCTCACCTCAAACTCCAATTTTTCTCCCAAATTTTCTCCGCAGGTGTTTCACGTCCTGTGGTTCAAAATTTCAGACCTGGAATTGAGCTCTCTGCAATTTTGGGCCCTTCGGACGAAACTTTTCGTTCGCCCCCACAGGAGAATTAAGTTTCACAAAATATTTTCCTCAGACTTGCCATTGTCATTTGTTTTACAGTGCTGTGGCATCAAGTGACGCCCAGTCAGCACAAAAAGCGTGACGCTGGAATCCGGTACTTTCGGGGCAATGAAACTTTTTCAGCTCTGAAGAAAATTTGCTCGCAGGACACCTGACGCTGACCACGATGCGCTTCTTCCCTCGTCAGGCAAATGTTTTGGCTCTGGTCTCTGCCCCTACAGGGGCTCTAGTCTCCGAAAGGGTAGAACCAACATTCGGTCAGGGCTCCATCTTTGAGAACTGAACCAGCAAAATGAACGTTTTCCGTCTGAGGTAGCGAAACTGGAGGAGACCCCAGGGACCATGAGCAAATCCAGGATCAGCGCCTCTTTCCTACCTGCACTTGTTCAGACTGAATGCAAAACAAGAAAATTACATCTCTTGTTCACCTTGAACTGATCACACCCAGCGCAGTGAAACCTGAACCGTTTCTTTTGAAGGGCGCTGTTTTAATCAAACACCCGCGCAAAAGAGTTCATTTTCCCCGCCATCTGAGCCCGCGCCTCGGCGTGGTTGTGGCGGAGGCCTGCAGCGCCGTCCCTGCAGCTCTGCGCGCAAGGCAGCATTGGCGCCGTCCCTGCAGTGATGCACCTGTGATGCACCACGGGAACATTGTCCTGCAGGAACACCTGTGCACCTTTCACAAACAGCGTTGTGTGTCCAGTGCCTGATCTTCAGTGTACTGGAGAGCATGTTGAATACACTCTGAAAGCAGTTCTGCAGGGACAGCGCTGAAAGGAAAACGAAGAGACGGCCCTCAAGGCACTTCCCCACAGGGCTTCCGAGGACAAAATCACACCTTTGCCTGAACCAATGCGTCAGCGGCGCGTTCAATCCGGCGGCGTCGCAAGGCGTCGTTGCTCCTCAGGTGTCGCCACTGGAACGCGTCACGCGTCACTCAATGGTGGACCTGGGTCTGCGCCTGCGTCTGCGCCTGTGTCACGCACACATGCGTCGTAACCCTGTACAAGTCAACTCAAGCAAAGCAACACAACACCCATTGACCAGAATAGCGAAGGACGCAGCGCTTGCGGTGTCCAATGGAAACCATGTGAATGGGCGGACTGGAACCAAAGCGTGCACGTGTGCCTCCTCGCTTCGGTGGACCCTTGCCCGACCAGAAGGGGTATTTTCCCTCCCTAACTGTAAACTGTAGGGTCGTCCCACTCCTGTGACCAAGTCCTGGATCTGCCCCTAACTGGAGGGTGAAGGTGGCCTGAACTTGAACACGAGAACGACAAGGCTACATCTGTTTGTCCCATCAGATTCTTGTCACGAGGCCCCTGTTTGGCCTCTGGGACTGTGAGGCCACGTGATTTCAGGTCGGTGAGTGAGTCGGGCGACCCCGAAGGGGGGGGGGAGCTAATTTCTGATTTGACACGTTTGACGTGTGAAGTTAGCTGCAGATTTGAGAGGGATCCGGGAGGGACTGCGGGTGAGATCCAGATGGAGCCAGGACTGATGCGGAACCTGCGTGTCTCAGAGAGAAGCGCCAATTTCTGACAACCGACAACAGAAATTTTGTACCGTGAGGTGCATAAGTTGAGGAGATTACAAAATTGTGGGTGGGGATGTAGAACGGACCCTGAAGTTCGCGATGTGTTCTGAGGATAATGACTGTGTAGCACAGCCAGGGGCGATCATTCCAAGTATATTTTCAGATGTGGGTCACAGCGTATCGTATCGACCGCGATCTCCGCGGTCCGTTCAGCGCGATCTGATACCACTCGTGTCGTGGCCTTTGTCGTCGGGCGATAATGTAGCAATTTGGGTCGTTATTATCCGGGGGATCAATATCAGGGGCATTGTGGGCCACGGCGCGGATCGTTCCGAGTTCCGTCAGTCAGCGGCGTGCGCGCCGGACGCGCTGCGGGCGGCGCCGCGCAGACGAGGTGCGTCATGCGTCGCTGTCTTCATTGCTGGTATAGATTCACACTGTCTGCGTCGTTTTCACGTTGATGACGTCACCTTTTTCTGACGTCAATGGCAACTTTTCTTGACGACATGAAACAATGGTCTGGACCATTTTTTGACACCCCCCAATTGTGCATCATGTTAAATTTTGACGTTGACGTCAAAATTCTGCTTTCTTTGACGTCGACAGCATCAGTGTGAAAACAGCTTTACGTCCTTGTGCAGCACGTCAACAGGTTGCTGCATCCCGAGGAGGCGTTCACGTTCAAAGATGACGTTCGCTCCAGGGACGCAACGCATTTACGCAGCCAGCGTGGAAACGATCACGTTGACAAGTTTGTACCTGGAGACGCAGCGCGCCACGTGCTCGGTGTGTACGCACGGAACACGCCGAATGATTCACTGCGCATAAATGTCGCGCAGCCGGAAGTGGAGCGACACGCGACGCGCTGATTGGGCATCACATCAGCCTCGTTTTCACGTCTCGGGTGAAAATGGCCACCAGGGTGAATCCGGGGTGGGAGGCTCCCATCAAACACCCGGATACAAAGGAAAATGACTCTTTTCACGTGAAATTTGTCACATTCAGGTGAAATTTTGTCAAACATAGGGGTGGAGTCCCCGGCGCAACGAAACATTGGCCAGACACCCCAATTGAGGAGGCCCCGGTGTCTGGCCATTTCAGTGTCAACTGATCTCAATGTGTAAATACGTACAATGGCCAGACACCCGTGTCTACAAAACCCCGTGTCTCGTTATCTCATAACACCGATGGTCGTCCCCTCCCCGGACACAAATCCTGGCTCCGACCCTGAGAAACCCAATCTGAACTTACGACAAAAATACCGCTTTTCCCATTTACTTTTCTCTGCTTCGTTTCCAAGCAAGTCACGAAAGCGGAGTCTTGTTGCAAATGTCAAGAGGTGAGTCTTGTGCTGAGAGTTTTGCCTGGAACCTGAGCTGTCGCAGAGACTGACGTCAGGTGCAGTGCAGCCCGGGGACGGGGGGGGGTCAGGAACCTGGGGGATGTAGGCGTGTGTGTGGGGGGGGGATTGAGATTTTGCATGAAATAGGGCAACACGGAATGTTTTGCGGACGTAGTCAAGAGTTACACGCAGTTCACACTGCCTTCCGCGATACGTGATAAACCGCATCCGTGATGGCAGGTTTTGCCTCTTGGAGCCAAAACATTACCGTGATAAATTCACAGAACCAGTGTGAACAAACCTATTGAAACATGTGTGCACCATTTTACGCGGACGGCGTTCCATCATGGTCACGGAACCAGAGTGAACAGCATGTTAGGACGATATTTGTTTTGTTGGGGTCGGGGGAACTGGGGGCCTGGGGGCCCTGGGAGCCCGAGGGCCTGCGGTCCGACCCTGGTGCCCCCTGGAAGAACCCTGGATGCGCCGCAGTTCCAGGTGCGGTGCAAGCTTCAGGTCGGGACAGGTATGGTCACGCTGGATGTGAGGTGGGATTCAGACAATGGCGTTGAAGCAGGCGGCAAAATAAGGTACCGTTCGATTTCTGGACCAGATGAACCAAAAACAAGCTTGGTCACCCAAAATGTCATTTTATTTGCACGAACGACTCTTTTTGGTTCATCACTGGTTCATGGCCATGGACCAAGCCTGAAGACTGGATGGTTCACAAACATGTGTTGTTTGATTTGCTGTTTGGTCCGATTGTAGTCACCCATTTTTGGTCTGTGTTTCTGGTCCAAAATCGAACGGCACCCAAGTTGTCTCTGACGTTGCGTCTGGTCAGTACGAGGCAGTCGGTGCGGCATCGTGTTTCTGCGCAGGCTGGGGCTGGGGCCTGGAGCTCCGGGTGGGAGTGTTATCTGCACTCTGCGCATGCGCAGACTGGGCCTTGTTCCTCACGTGGTTTATTGCGTTCGCGAGCAGAATGTCATCGGCAAGAGGCTGCAGCAAAAACCAACCGTGGGCGTGTTCGACTTGCACTGAGGTACAGCGGACGGCGGAGCGATTGAGACGAAAATCGAACACGCACATGGCGAAGATCTTGGGCGGATCCAAGAGACGTTTTGATATTCAAAAATGTTGTTGCTCTCCCCTCTCGTCAAGGGTCAGTTAGGACTGGATTGGGCCCCTGACCCAAACCCTGGATCAGCCAGAGAGGGGGCGGGGGGAGACCGACTGCTCGCCTGAGGTGTGGACAGTTTGTCCAGAGGGTGGAAGCCTCCTGCAGTGACTCAGCCTGAGGTCGTTGTCTCAACGCCGTGTTCCCACTCTCTGGGATTCGAGTCACAGACAAGGAAGCTGTGCAACTTACGGAGTGAACACAGTTCCTCAAGGGCCATCATGGATGAAAAAGTATCAAGGCCATAAAGAACAGGGAGCGGCCTTTTGGGTCGACACTTCTTCTGGGAAGGCGCCACAAGAACGGGGCTGCAAGGACAGCACAGTGGGGAAAGTGTCTTCAAGGACAGCGCTACTGTGAAGCTGCTTTGAGAACAGTGCTGGAAACAGAGACAACAGTTGCAGGGACTGCGCTGCCCTGGCTCAGCTGCAGGGACGGCGCTGTCCTGGCTCAGCTGCAGGGACGGTGCTGCCCTGGCTCACCTGCAGGGACAGCACTGCCTTGGCTCAGCTGTAGGGACAGCACTGCCCTGGCTCAGCTGCAGGGACGGTGCTGCCCTGGCTCAGCTGCAGGGATGGCGCTGCCCTAGCTCAGCTGCAGGGACGGCACTGCCCTAGCTCAGCTGCAGGGACGGCACTGCCTTGGCTCAGCTGTAGGGACGGCGCTGGCCTGGCTCATCTGCAGGGACAGCGCTGCCATGGCTCAGCTGCAGGGACGGCGCTGCCATGGCTCAGCTGCAGGGACGGCGCTGCCCTAGCTCAGCTGCAGGGATGTCACTGCCTTGGCTCAGCTGTAGGGACGGCACTGGCCTGGCTCAGCTGCAGGGACGGTGCTGCCCTGGCTCAGCTGCAGGGACGGCGCTGCCCTAGCTCAGCTGCAGAGATGGCACTGCCTTGGCTCAGCTGTAGGGATGGCACTGCCTTGGCTCAGCTGTAGGGACGGCGCTGCCGTGGCTCAGCTGCAGGGACGGCGCTACCTTGGTGTGCGGAACGGCCACATCTCCCCGGGGCGCAATGCCGCGCGGTGTGTAATCTCCTCACCAAACATTGTTCATTTCAGTTTATGGTCTCCATCCTCGGGTCGCTTCACACCGGACGCGCCGTCCGTACCGCTCTGTGGACCCTGGACAACAAGTCAATGCAGGGGCCAAAAGGAGAGGTGGAGCCTCGAGCTCCCTCCCCCCAAGCAGAAATCTTGCTTTTGTGCCAAAGGCTTTGCGTTGCTGCTTGCGACACAGCACACTGTCCCACGGACAGAACGCATGACGCATCCAGTGTGAAACAGGCTGGGACAAAGGACTATTGTTTTGGTGATAGATCCAGCCTGAAGGAGACTGGGCTGATTTTTTTGCATGATTGTGAAAAAGCGGGTTTGAGAGGTTTGATAGACTTTGGATTCATAAACAGTTGTGAAGCCGGGAGGCTCCTTCTAGGGGCGGATCCAGGACCCAAAATTTGATCAGGGCGCGATCCACCAGGGGGGGCAATTCCAACTTCGCAGCACTGAAGACAGGAGCAACTTCGTGGGCGGATCCAGATTTGATCAGGGGGCAACTATGAGGGGGGCTCAATTCCAACTCAGCAGCTCTGAAGAGAGGAGTGAAAGTCCAAGTTTTTTTCTGCCATGGGGTCAGAATAGGAGTGGCTGCTGCTCCTGGTCACCCTTCCTAAGATCCGCTCTCGCGTCCACGAACCTCTTTTTTCCATTGTTTTCCGGAGACAGGCTCCAGATCATGTTTATTGTTACAATCCCCTCCGTAGATCAGGCTTGAAATGCGACATTTCTTCCGGTGTTTTGCACACGCAAAACGGCTCAAGTATGGCATGTTGGCGAAACCATTCGCGGCGTTGGGGAGAGGGAACAGATCTGTGTTGAAAACATACCTGCACTACGGCGAAACCTTGTGCCTTCAGACACAACCCCAGTAACAGCGGTGAAGATCTCACAGACCAGACCGTGGGTCCGATCGAGTTCCTCACGTGACCTCCAAACGACAAAATTGAGATGCGGACTCACACACACGCACACACGCACACACATGCACACACGCATGCACACACACGTGCACACACGCACACACACGCACATGCACACACACACACACACACACACACACACAGAGAAAACGGAGTGGCCCAGGAACTCGTGTGTGTGTGTGTGTGTGTGTGTGTGTGTGTGTTTGTCTGTGTGTGTTGACAGATTGGATGTCTCTCTGGCTCGTGCAGTCTTAACCTGTACGTACGGTGCCACCGGGCTCGTCACACCAGGTGTGAAAAACTGACCGCTTCCACCCTTCTCATTGTAGAGTAAGTGACTGATCAGATACCGGCGTCAAGTGGACGACCCCCTCACAGCATCGGGAGCAGCAGCAACAACAACAACAGAAGCAACCAACAACTGCAACAGCAGCTGCGACAACAGCAGACAGCAGCATCAGCAACAGTAACAGCAGAAACAGAAACAACAGGGGTTACTGCGCAGGTGGCGGAATCAGCAGCAGCAGCAACAACAACAACAACAACAACAACAACAGCAACAGCGGTGGCGGCGCTGGCAGAAGGGGGCGCCCATGTTGCACCAGCAGCAACACCAGCAACAGCAGTAACAACAGCAGCCCATGTTGCACCAGCCCCTCCTCTGCAGCAAGTTCCTCCACCTCGCTTCACCCATGTTGTGCTGCGGCCGCAAAAAGGTGCGTCACTTCAGGGGGGTGCTCTCACACCGGAGGTGTCACTCATCTGCCCAACTCAACGCCTTCATGTTGTCTTGCACTGAGAAGCAGCGTGTCACGTGTCGTGCACGTTAGACAGGCCTCAGGCTGCCATTGTGCGTTGTGCTTTGTGTCAGTGGGTACTGCGTCACAAGCTATATACCCTGGATTCACAGGGTCACGGCGCAAGCCGCCTCCACAGCACAAAATTCCAAAAGCAACGTGCATGTGTCTTCGCACGGGTGTGGGCGGCGCCAAGAATTGCGTCTTGCGCAAATCTTCGTATCTCAGGGGACAAAGCAGTGCGCACTACACTCAGTGTGAAACGGGCCTCGTGAGTCGAGAGACATGATCTGGGGAACGAATCGAAGCCTCAGGGAACATCAAAGAGCCCGAGGAGTCAGGGAGGGAGGAGCGCGTCAAATGTCACCAGGTGACGACGCCTGGTTCACACGCGTCCAGGGACGCGGCGATGTCGCTGACGTTCAGCCCGCTTTGCACTGAGTTAAAGGGTTATCACATTGGGTGACGCGCGTGCGTTTTCTGGGCTGACGTCAAAAATTTCACCATTGGGTTCAGTGTAAAATTTTGATGCCAACGTCAAAAAGATAACTGTGCATCACCAATGTGAAAACTGTTTCAACCACGCATCAGCAGTTTTCAAATTGGTGACGCGCATGCGTTTTCTTGACGTCGGCGTCAAAATTTAACATTGAACCCAATGGTGCAATATTTGACGTCAGTCCAAAAACGCCCACGCGTCACCGAATGTTAAAAGCCCCACTGCGTCTCCGTACCCGTTCCAACGACTTGCTTCACACAGGATGCGTTGTGCGTGACGTGTTGACACGCGTTCCTTGCACGGGCGTTGTGACGTCACTTGCGACGCAACGTCCACTAACGCAAAACAAACGCGCAAAACGTGTGTGACAGCGACGACGCAGCGCACACGGCGCATGCGCAGAGACGCAACGCGTGACGCATTCTGTGTGACACAGGTCTGACATTTCTCAGCAAAGGTTACGAGAGGAGGAACCCAGATTGGTTCTTTGGGATTCGTTACATTCCTGGGCGTGTGCTCCTCAACGAGTTTGTTCTTCAAAGAATTTGATCACCCAGTGCACGCAACCAGCAAAGTCGAACTTGCTTCTCCTCTTTTTCTCATGAGTCCAAGAACGGATTCAGAGATATTGATGGCGAAAGTCAGAAGAAGACATATGTTTCATCAGGCCAGTTTCTCACTGAAAGCGTCACACTTGACACATCCGGAGGACAACAGAATTTAGACGTGGCCGTGGGGGGGGGGGAGGCGTCAGGCTGCGGATAAAGAGCAACACTCCCGTGCAACGTACAAGAACACAAATCACGAACGCACTCGCACACACTTCCCCACATTCACACACCCTGGTACCGCACTCAGGCATGCCTCACGCCCTGACGCTCAACAAACACGCACACACACGTGCACTCCACACGGACACTCACATGCACATGCACACTCCACACACACGCACACGCACATTCCAGGCACTCGCACACATACAAACACACACGCACACTCCAGACGGACACACACGCGCACACGCACGCACACTAAACGCACACGCACACACATGGACACACACGCACGCACACTCCAGACGACGAGCACACGTGTGACCTGCTTCCGGTTGTCGCTGCAGGGCCGCACGGAGAGCAGTCGGGCGCCGCTGAACCGGAGCCTCCCGCGGGGCCAGCCGCGCTACGGCAGCAGCGATGCCATCCGGGTGAGCGCACGCATACACCACACACACGCACACACACACACTCACACACACACACACACGTTGCGGCAGTGGTGACGCCAAAAGGGTCGGTGCACTAAGTCACCACACCTACACGCACGTACACAGTGGCAAAAGTGCAAGCACACACACGCGCACACACGCACGCGTGCACACAGGGCGACGCGCCACGGCAGCTCCGATGCGTGCAGGTGAGCGCAGGCACACATCGCCACACCCTCACGCACCCAATCAAGGCGAACACTGAGGTCTCCGTCTCAGAAGGCTGCAAAACACAATGGAATTGCCACGAGACAAACCGTTGAACATTGCTTTCCTGTGCACCCTCAGAAAGCAGCGGCGCGTTTGTGATGAAGAAATCTCCCACCTGATGGTTACGATAAGCCACATAGTTCCGGCTCTTCTCTCTCCTTGTGTCAGCCCAGGATGAGACTCACGGATTGGGCATGCCTTCATCAAAGCCCCGCCTCTGAAGCCACGCGAGTTCCTTGCCGATCTTTCATCAGGACTGAACGTCCATCCTGAACTTCCGGTCTGGACTTCCGGGATGGTTCCTGCCCCACCAGTCCTTGACGTCGAGGCCTTTGGACTCGCCTTCGCTTGGTTGAGCCAGGGTTGGACGCATTGGTGGAAGGGGTCGGGGTCCGTTTGATTCGTTCAGGGTGAAAAAATCCAAACAACTGAGTTGGAACCCATGCAGGGCGGCGCTCTGCACTTGAGTCTTTGTTCGGCAACACTGGGTTTTCCACAAAGAGAATTTTGTGTTGCAAAGGGGGATCTGAAGTCCAATGTTGTGGTCAGCTCAGGGTTGGGCGGATCCAGGGTTTAGGGGCCTGGTGCATCCAGGGTTTGTGACCTGGTGGTCCAGGGTTGGGTCTGGTGAATCCAGGGTTGGGGCCTGGCAGTGATCACCACCCCCTCCCCGCACAGAGCCTGTTCCCCTCAGCCAGTCCCAGATCCGCCCCTGAGAGCCTTTCAGTGCTTTTCCCGCATAATTTCCAACAAGCTGCTCGGAATATTCTGGAGGCTGTCACTCTCCTGCCGAGGTCCGGAACTCCAGTGAGACCGGCGCCAACTCGTGATCAGCTTCCAACGGCTGAGTCGCGCCTGTTTCACACTGGGTGCGCCAGGGGAGGATCCAGGGTCCCCTCAGTCTCCAAATCCGTATTGAGTGGGAAATTACGAGTGTTTCACAATTCACGTGAAGTTTGTTTTTTTTTTTTGGTGAGAATCGCCCACCACCCTGCCACCTCAATGGGGTCGGACACTGTTTGGCAGATGTGATCCCAGGGGGTGGGGTTCGTTCACTGATACCAATGGCCCTCGAACAATATTCAACCTGCTGAGGTGAAAGCAAACAAACGGCTGTGGGCACGACAGGGCCAGGGAAAGCTGTGTGCCCCAGGATACCCTTCCTCCATGCACCCGACGAATAGAGTCCCCACCCAGCCTTGCAAAATTTTGTCCACGTATGCAGAGTAAACGCACTCGAATTCTGCCCTTAAACTCAGGCTCCTTGGGGTCCGAAATGGCCACCCTTGAAGGAACCCCACCCCAGCTCTTTCCTGTGCATCCTGGTTGTTCTCCAGTGGATCCAGGATCGGGGGCGCGGACACAACCCAGGTCTAACGCAGAGGGGGCTTGATGTGAACAAAGAGTACATTTGCATCTGCAACGCAAAGAAAGGGGCTGAAGAACCAGGGCTCACCTTGGGGGGGGGGGCGTGGTACCTGGATACCTGACTCTCTGGATTTGCAAGAGGCTCTGGTCTGTGGTCGCACAAAACTGAATCTTACCTGGAGCCGCATCTGAAAAACCCTCTTCCAAATCAAAACCCTCGAGGAACTGGCGAAAAGAAGTTGGGATGAAGGCAGCTGCCGACTGTCTGTGAGAGAAATCTGGACAAGTCTTTTCTCCGCGTGAAAGAAGTCCCCGTTATCTCGGCAACAGATGCGGCCCGGTAGATAGTCACGCAGCTTTGCCGCGCGCGAGAGCCCCAAAGCCCTGAGAATCCTCCCGCCAATCCTTGAAGCTGTCTTTTACTGCAGATGGCAGCTCCACAAAAGGAGCTGTGGAACTCTTCGCCCAAAAAGGTAAAAAGCGCGGTTTCCGTGGGCTGGGAGCCAGTAGGAGCCTCGCTGTTGTAGGATGGAGAGGTCTCCAGCTGCCGGGTCGTTACACGCGCACTTCTCAGGTATTTAATGAGATTTTTACGAGCACTTCGCCTCTATTTGTTAGGAGAGGGAAACTCCTATGGCACACGGGAGTGGCCGGGTGTCTAGCAGCAGCAGCAGAGACAAGCGAGGTTTCCACGAGACTCCCGGGTTACATCGAGCGGGCGACGGTAGTGCAGCGGGAGGAGGCGCCCTGTTGCTGCGGGGAGAAGCTGGTGAAGCCGCCGCGGGAGGAGGAGCGGGAGGCCCCGGGGCCGCCCCGGCCGCACACGCCGCGGCCAGTCGCCGTCTCGCCGCCGAGGCGCAGGCTCTCGTCACCGCACGCTCAGGACACCACCACCACCACAGCAGCAGACACAGCCCTCACTCGAGCCCTCAGCGCAAGTCCCAACATCACAGATCCAAATCCAGCTCAGAGACATTAGAAATGGGCATCAAGAACGTGGAGATAGTGGACGATGACACGGTCATCCAGACTGTGGAGATCCTCAAGAACCCAGGGCAGACCCTGGGGTTCTACATCCGGGAAGGGAACGGGTCTGACCGCGGCGAGGGCGTCTTCATCTCCCGCATCGCTCAGGGCTCCGTCGTCGAGAACAACGGGCTGCTGCGGGTCGGAGACGAGATCGTCACGGTCAACTCCGTCGACGTGACCCGCACCAGTCTCGATGACGTCGTCATCCTCATGTCCATCCCCAAGAGACTCGTCCTCACCATCCGCACCAAGAGGAATTACTCCAAGAACGCGTCGTGTCCCAGTCTCTGCACCATAGAGCAGGACGAGAAGCCGATCGTGGTTCTCAAGAAGGGCCGTTCCTGCTCAGCGACGGCGGTCGAGATGACGGAGAAGGTCCCGGATGAGTTCATCCTCGCAGGGCAGGACGCCAGGTCCTATTACGACAGCAATACGGGTCGCCATGGCAACTACGCGCGCGTTGACGACATGCGACGCGCAGGCGCAGGGACGCCCAAACCCAAGGCGCCCCCGCCGCACCACCAGGGGGCAGGCGTGTACAAGCTTCCGGTGCCCGGGGACCGGCTCTACCAGGCGGCGGACGACTCCGGGGACTCCGGGCTGTCGAGTGAAAACTCGGGCTACTCGGCCAAGGGCGGCGGGGAGGGTTCGTCCACGCAGTCGCAGACCTCCACCACACACCACGGGTCCTACCCGCAGATCGGGATCATAGAGCGTGCGGTGGACGACCTCAGCTCACTGCCCCTCGACTCTCACGTCCTGCAGGTTGGCGTCGACGCCAAGTCCCCGCGCCTGAGTCCCCGTGGGGGCACGGACCCCATGATGCAGTTCCACTCGCCCAAGTCAGGGCGGCGCGGGCTGCCGCCCCCCGGGGCGGGGCACATCTACTACCCGGTCGACTACGCGTCAGACTCGGAGGCGATGCGGGGCGGAGACACGTACCTCTCCCCCCGCGCCTACGCCCACCAGCGCCAATACGACCAGAACGCCATCCGGCAATTCCAGGATGAGATCGAACGCACCCATGGCAGCTACGAAGGCTACGTCACAGCCAAGCACAAATTCAACAAGTCAAGGAGCCTGTCCCCGGGACCCGAGAGCTATAACTCGGACTCGGAGGTCGTGTACGCGACGCACGCGACGCCGCTCCGCCAGGCGGCGCCACTCCACGGCGGCGTCCGGCCCCAGGTCATCTCGAGGCTCATGGATATCGAGGATAGGTGCAACTCGCTGCCCCGGATGGACACAGGGGACCCGGAGGAGCTCTCCCAGTGGCTCAAGAAGTTCGACACGTGGACCACCGAGCTCCAGGGCCAGGACGAGTTCAGCTCCAGCCTCCCAACCTCCACTTCCGGTGAGTACTTTTTGCGTACTTCCCACATACTTTTGGGTGCTATTTTCACGTCATGGGACCTGGTTTCCTGGCGCTGCACACACACACACACACAGACACATACACACAGACACACACACGTACACACACGGACACACACACGCACACACATACACGGACAGACACACACACACACATGTACACACACATGTACACAGGTGAGTTGGACCACACACATACACATACACACACAAACACACACACACACAAACACACACACACAAACACATGCACGTGGAAACCATGACAACCGACTTTGTCACTGCACACGTGACAGTCTATCAACGTTGAACACGGCGCGTCTTGAAATATGCATGGCGTAATTTTACCCGAGTGCCTGTTGTCATTACGGCGCTGAAGAGGCGTGATTTACGCCGGAAGGAAGCAGCTGAGATGGGAGGGGCAGATCCAGGAGGGGCGGAGAGTTCCGTGACGTTGGAATTATGTACCACCCCCCACCCGGTGTAGTGGGGCCACGTGACCCAATACTTGAACCCACAGCTGTTTCTGAAATCTGTGGAAAGGGCACAAAAGAAAAGCTGTCGAAGGCATAGAAATTCCGCTGCTGAAGAGACAGGCACGGACAGCAGAGAGGGAGACCACAAAGAGCCTGAAACTGATACCCAGATGCTCGAATGTCCGCTAATTGACTCCGTTGCGTGTCACAATGTTCCAATGAGGTTCTCGTGTGAGGGAAGCCGCAGGGTCAACCGGGGCCCGAGGCCCGCCTCACGCTGACGGCGTCATGTTGATGGCGTCGCACGCTGACGGCGTCGCACTGATGGCGTCACGCTGACGGCGTCATGCTAACGGGGTGACACGATGACGACGTCGTGCTGATGGCGTTGCGCTGACGGCGTCATGCTGACGGCATCACGCTGACAGCATCACGCTGACGGCGTCACGCTGACGGCGTCACGTTGATGGCATCACGCTGATGACGGCGTCATGCTGACGGCGTCATGCTGCCTGTGTGACACGCTGACGGCGTCGCGCGTCGTGCGTGGTGTGGCGTCCCGTGAAGGCTCCGCCGCAAGAGACGGCGCTGCGTCCCATGTAAAGCCCGGGACTTCGCTGTGAGCGACGAAACAACGTCTGTTGACGGATACAGCGACGCAATGCACCATGTGCAGTACGAATCAGGCCTGGATCTTCAAAAAAAACTGCACGCGTGGAGCCAAGCACGTGTCTCCTCCCGCCTCAACACACTGCAGCTTTTTCCTGTTGAGTCAACAGCACCGTCCTTGCAGCGTCATCCATGAAGTCATGCGTCAGTCTGACGTCGTGAGGACTACTGGAAACGTACGAGGTTGAGTCAACAAATTCGTGGATTATCATGGTTGGAACTGCTCTGTCTGCACTCAGAGCGGTCAGCACCATGTGCTCACAGACTACAGACTGCAAGGACCAAGTCATTGTCTGTGTTGGTCATTGTGCAAGAACTGTGTTAAATGCAGGTAAACAAAGCAAGTCTGACGCAACAGTCTGCCGAGGTACCAACCATGGTAATCCACGAATTTGTTGACTCAACCTCGT
>JAAUXT010132978.1_pt1 | contig 19031 bp, 15 predicted proteins | sample 7278171 | NCBI WGS metagenome assembly JAAUXT01 (sample SAMN14350112, study PRJNA611818) | marine sediment metagenome | isolation source: surface marine sediment (1.8m) | place: French Polynesia: Moorea | collected 2018-08 | reverse complement strand
CGACAGCGGTATTGACGCAGAACTGCAAGCCATCACGCTGAATGGACAACAACTGGCACTGTTTGGTGATGGTGGTTATGCCAACAGACCTTGGCTTGTGACACCTTTCAGAGGTCAGTTAGGACCAGAGCAACTGGCATTCAACCAAATGATGAGTGCAGTGTGCATCTCCGTTGAGTGGGGCTTCGCAAAAGTTAAGACTTTGTTTGCATTCCTGAATTTCTACCCAAACCAGAAGCTGTTCTTGCAGCCCATTGGAGATTACTTCAATGTGGCAACACTTCTTGCAAACTGTCATACATGTTTGTACGGGTCAGAAATTTCCCAGTACTTCGGTGCCGACCCCCCAAATCTAGAACAGTATTTGCTGTGAACACGAAATTTATTTCCTTCAAAGAGCAACATAGCAGGGCTCACAAGAGTTCAGCTGGAAAAGACAAATTGCCAAAGATTAACAAACTGTGAAAACTCTGACCAACAATAACAAGAACACGAACATTGCAGGCATCACACCTGCTCTATCGCATGTGGCGACAATACTGAAAATGCGGTATGACCTTCTGTTGTGCTCACCACTCACTAGGGGGCACATCCCTGCAAACATGAGTGCCTTCTATGTAAACTGCACCATTACCATACTGCTCCTGCTGAGCTTTGCGTTGTTCTTGCTGTGCTTGCTACAAGCGCATCCTTTCTTCATCAAGTTTGAGTTGGCATTCCTGTAGATCCAGGTGACGCATTTTGCACAGGTGTTCCAGATGCGTCCTTCTTTCAAAGTACTTGGTCAGCTCCGAAAAGCGCTGGTTTGCAGTTACCCGAGATGCTGTGAAATACATTGACTGTGATGCTTGTTACAAACACATATGATGATGTGTGAGTTCATGTGATGCCCCAAAATAAAGCATGATATCTTACTTAGTTCTTTCTACAAAGACACTTGAGTGGGGGAGGAGGATCCACACGATAAACGTAACACTCTGGATCGGGAAGCCAGTCCTCTTCCGGAACCCACTCTTCCCCTGTGTGTCAAAGTCATTTGCATTTGTTCTTGTTGAATCTGAGTAAAATAATTATGTGCTGTCCTCCAAACAAATACTTTGTCTTTTGTGCACTCACATTTCTCTTTGCCTTTTGGCTCGACCACAATATCACTGTCACCGCTGGTACCACTGCTTGAATCATCCACAGTGGATGTTGTCGCCTGAACTGCAAAGAGTACATATAACCCTTCAATGAAGACATCACACACTGGACCTGCATGCCATGTGTGCACAAAATTGATTGCCATACACACACCTTGCCACATCTTGGCCAGACGTGCATCAACCATTTCGGCACCAGGGCGCTTCCTCATGACATGTGATTGTTTTGCAGCCACAGCTCGCTTGTTTCTCATCCTGTCCCCTTCCTCGCGCATGCCCCAAATTTCCTGCAAATCATTGACTTTTTGGGTCACATATTCCTCCGTGCCAGACCTGAAAAAGACATGACATTTGTTGAGCACAATGCAACATGTGCAACTTGTACATCAAATTTGTGAGGCCTTCAAAACATAAATGCCGTCATACTATAGAGCACACCTGCTCAGCTTTCTTCTGTCATTGCTTTTGAAGTGAGACAACAGCAGGGCCATTCTGTCATGGATGGTTCTGGGAAGTACGACCTTCAGATCTGGAATCTCTTTTTGGAACAGGATCAGCAGTGTTGATGCTATCTTTTCCCAGACAACGTTGGGATCAGCTTGTCCATATGGGTCCTCTGTTATCACCTCGGAGATCAAGCAGCTGTCACAATGATCATTGAAGATGAGCTGCCAAACACATTGATACATGCACTTTTTGCAGGCCTCACTGTGTCCTTCTGAGAGTTGCAAAGTCCTTGAACTGTGTAGCACACTGTTGAACAGCTTGGTGTGCTTTGAGTAAATTTTCATCAGACCGTTTCCCAGACACAATTGTTTTTGCCAGGGCAACACAAAAGGCAATGATCTCTCCACTTTTGCCCAAAGTTTTGTTTGCAACCAGATCAACCATATCATCACTATCATGCGAAGACAATTCTTCATGCACCAACTGGACACAAATTTGTGAAATGTCACTCTCAGAGAAGAGCACAGTAGTTGTACTTGCCTTCGGCAGCTTTACTTCGTCTTCAGAATCCTGTAGAAACAAAAAGAATACACTTTTAGTTTTTTTAGATCTAACTCAAACTTGTGATGCCTGCAAATGAAATTGGTGCAAATTGTGATGCCCACTTCAACCTGCGTTTTACAGGACAAAAACACTACCCACTGCCTTGAAACTTACACAAATCCTTCTACACATGGCCTTCTTCCCAGACATCTCAAGAATACTCACTTTTTGGCTCATTTTTCTTCAGGAAATTAGTACGGTAAAGGCAGACGTACAACTTTTGTTTTCTACGTTCGTGTGTACCGTGCAAGGTGGGAATTTCAACGTTATGACGTCACACAAGGCGGAAAGACCCCTGCGGCTACGTCTACGGCTACGTTTTCAGTCCTACGATCTGTTTGCCGAACCTGTCTATTATTGGCCCCTGACGTTCGCTCAACGTTGACGTCAACGTGGCAGGATCGCAAAACAATTTCAGGTGCAGCACTGACGAGCTACACGTACAACTGTCTTCAGCAGATGCAAGAAGCATTTGCTGTGCGAACGGCACTTTTGTCAAGTGGTCTGACAAAACAAGCGATTTCTCTGGACCACCTCAAATGCGAAAAGAACAATTTTCCCCATGAAGGAAACATCCTGCGAGTTTTCGTCAAAGTTCGAATTCATCGAGAAAACAAATTCACTTTGTTTTTCTGTGTCGATGAACGAACTGTTGATTCATACCCCAAAGGGTCGTTTGACCGTTGGAGATTTTTTCCAGCAAACAATTTGCCAGACATCGGATGTCGGTTGTCGTTTTGGTCTTTGATGAAACTGCTTTTTGTGTCCATGGCAGCTGTGACTTCCATTACCGTTTGTGGTGAGCTCAGGCTTTTTGATCTCGGAGCTCGAGTTATTTAGACCACGGGGGAGGGACTTCCTTGCGCCGGGTGTTCAACACATTACCCACTTCAGATCAGGACTTGACTCAACCTGCCTGGCAGACGAGGAACGAGCGATGAGTGTTCCTTTATCGCGATCAAGGGAACAGCTGTGTCTCAAGCAGGCAACTTCCTGTGGGGGGACAGATACATTTTTGGCACACACCTCCCACAAGGACGCATCCTTCACAAGGGGAAACCAAGGACCTACCCCTGAAACCTGAAGATTTTCTCCTGTAAAGAACTCCATCTCCAATGCCCAAAAGAAATCACGGATTTCCTCTCTCGTGCTCTGGGGTTGACCTTGGCGTGCGCGGCGTTCTTGGCGAGTCAGAAGGTACCCGGCTCAAAAGGGCACAAGACACTTTCGTCTCTGCGATCATCCTTGTGAAAAGGTACCAAGGAACATTCTGCCAACCGAGCAGTAGATCTACCATTCCACAAAAAGGGTACCTTTCGACACGATTGACCACAGAGTGTAAAGTGTCTTGTGTACGTTTGACTCCAGGTGCCTTTCCCGACAGCGTGTTCGCACCGCGGCAATTTAACCCATCAGTACCATTCCACATTTCAAGGTACCTTGTAACACAGGGTACGAAAGTGTGTTGGTACCTTTCGACACAGATAACCACAGAGTGTAATTGTGTATTTTTTTCCGACGGCGGTTACGCACCTCGGATGAAGTCGACGCTCTGCTCGAGGCCGTAGATGTCCCTGTCGCAGTCGTCCTTGATACGCGCGCCGAGGCGGATCCCGGGGATGAGGTCCATCGCGTTGATCCGCTCCACCGTGTACAGCATTGCCTCCGTCGCCTGGCGAATGCACAATTGCACACAACCTTTTCACAACAAGAAATGTACGGTAGTTTTATTTGTGTGGTCCATGCATGACAGGCACAGTGTGAACGGCTGTTGGGACCCATTGCAGTCCAACGTGTTCGAGAGTTTCAAACTTCAGCAGGGCAGAACTCAAGAGGTCGTGGGTATTGATGCTGGTTTACTGAAGACTATCTGAATCTGGGCCCCCATCCAGTCACAGAGACAATTTCGAGCAGAAACAGGGTCGAGATTCGTGTGTCAAATCCCATTGCATGATCAAAATTTGCCAGGCGGAAAGATTTTTGCCCCGAAGGGTTTGTTCTCAATCCAGATATTGGATTTCTTATGTGGAGGGTATTTTTTGGCGTGGAAAGAGTGACAGAAAATCATAGCGAATTTAATATTTCATGAAATGATCAATTTGGCCAAACAGAATCTGAACCGCGTATGGATCGTACAAGTCAAACTTGTCATTGTCCTTTAAATCAGAGAACATTGCACACGAACACCTACAAACGGTGAACGTGGCAAAACACCACAGAGGTCTCTTCCTGATATTGCCTGCATTCCATTTTTGAAGGACAAGCCTTGGCGTTCGTCATCACGACTGTGTTGAAGACTGGATCACAAAATTACCGTGAGTTCAATTTCCGAGTGAGCCTTCTCTAATTTCATGTATTCACTCAAGACAAACACGAACACAGTGTATGGTACAAATTCCCACAAATCTGGTATGTTTCCTTAAAGCAGTGCGTCAACCCAGTTTGCGTGGCCAAACCTTTCATCTTCTGGGCAAAAACAAGTTCTCAAATGTATTGCCCCGTCAAAGCATTTTCCTTCAGGGAGATGACTTTTTCTCGATTAAGCCAATCAGAGAAGGCGATTTATTGCGCAGGCGTGATCCAAGGTGAGCCACCCGAACAGCAACAGCTGCCTTGTTGGCCACAGATAGCATAATACACTCTGCACTCCACAAGAAAGAACAGCTTACACCATCTGTTTTGGCTTCGGAATTCGTCAAAGAGGCGAATAATGTGGATGGGACAGAGAGATGTTTCAGAGTGCTTCCGCTGAATAACGTCTCGACGCGAAAACGAGTATCGCTCACACACTAATCGCGCCAATCGCTGGTCTGAGTGGATTACTCACGTCAGGGGCTGGTCAGGGTCGAGACGCGCGAGTCACCGAGCAGTTCGAGACTGAGCGCCAAAACAAGGCCCTGAGCGCCAAAAGGGCCCCAAGGATAAAGCCTTGCCCGCGACACACCCCAAAATTTTAATTGACGTCATATAAAGTGCCAAGGCTCAGATGTTGGGCCCATCTGTAAACTAGAACCAATTGCATTGAATTGGGGATGTTACACTTGGTTCAAGGACCAAGAATCAATTGCGCTGAGAATGTCTCGCTGAAGTGAACCTGTTCCAATTCTAATTAATTTGTCTCCGACCTTCCCATCATTAGAGACAAGAAGTGGGGCAACAGACAGAGACTGTCTGCAAAGAACGACAAGCAAACAACGAGGGCAACGTCCAGAATGTTTGACTCAATGACATGAGATGTCCACCCACATTTTGTTCCGTGAAATTCTGTGAGGAAATCTTGCGTTTTGTTGATGCAATTTCAATCTGGAGATTGCCCCTTTTGGCATTGATTGCATCTGCAGCAACATTGTAGATATGAGATGAAAACAGTTTGTCTCATGAAACATCATCCAAGGCTGTGTGTTCTTATTTCGTCAACTCATCCACTTCAAACTAACTTTCGTTTGACTCCTTCGCATTCAAAGCGTTCTGCAATGGCAAGTCCTTGATATTTAGGTGAGTTGGTTTACATTTGAAGTTGAGCCATTTGATACCTTCATGGTAATTACTCTATTTGTTTGGCAAATGCCTTGTGGATTGAATTCAGACTCCCCTCCTGCCCCCAGCAAAGTGGACAACTTTCCTTCCTCTCCGCGTGAACTTTTTTTCCACGAAGCTCTCTTGAGCTTTGAAGCCCGCCGATTTGGTGCTGGATCAAATCGAGTGCTTCGGAGTCAGCCCAGGGAAGGATGAAGCAAACTAGTGTTGCATCAAAACAGAATACATTTTGCGATGTGAGCCAGCTCATAGCTGGGCAGACAGTTCTGTGTGTGGTGGGGGACGGGGTTGCACTCTTGTGGCCAACTCACCAAACAAACTTCTCCTTACGTGGACTGGAGCAGTGTGTGTGTGTGTGTGTGTGTGTGTGTGTGTGTGGTGCGTGTGGAGTTATCTTTTGCAGCTGACTGTGCAAAATCAGCCTGCAGGTGAGTAGTTTTGCGAGGTACAGGACCTGGCCACCTCTGGAATAAGCCTCAAACGTTTCGGGAAACTCGACAGCACACCAATTCAACACCAAGCTGAAGGTTTACAGAATTTGGCTTGAAAAGCTGTGGAGCTGTACGTTTCCACCAGGAACGCTTCTTGCTTACAATTCGTGCTTCTTTATGCAATTTGTTGGTTGAAAATCCGAGGTCAGGGGCCAGACGATAAGGTTGGTGACAAAAGGAAGCGAACCCAGGGTCTCAATTTCGATCCGAGCGAGCACACTTTCTTTCTTCTCAGCAACGCTGACACATTTTTGTTGACCTTGGCTGAGTTGAACTTCCCCCCCTGCGATGATTTTACGGATATGGTACAAAGAAGTACTGAAGCGGTGCGTACCTGCAACCCTCCCTGAGGCATGATCTTGCCGCAGATCATCTCCTCGTCTCTCTCGTGCACCATCATGAGGCCTCCGAGAGTGATGTTCCCTTCGATCACGGACACGAGTTCGCGTTGAGGCCACGTGCGGTTCCCGTGCACCGTGGAAAACTTCATCTCGCGCTGCATGACTGACGGACGCAGCTTGCGGCGACGCGCATGCTCCGAGCCGACTATGTCAGCTGTTCCGTTCATTAGGGGCAGAGACGCGCTCAGGTCCCGCACCAGAGGCTGCGCCAGACCCTGGTACTCGTCATCCGCCTCATATCCCGAGTTTGGGTGCAGTCCCGACATGAGGCTGGCCAGGGTGGTGGTGGGGAGGTCGAGCACCGGGTCCCGAGGCTGCTTCTTGTGCTTGTGTTTCTTCCTCCTGCGGGTGCCATCCCTGTCCTTGTTCTTCCGTCCTTTCCGTTTCCTGCCTTCCCGCTTCTTTCCCCCTCCGCGCACACTCCCTTGGTCCTCTGTATCCGAGGTGTCTTCAGCCATTGTTGTCAAGACGGTCAACAAGACAAGCAGGAATATCACGCTCAAATAGAACAGCCTTCCCTTCGGTAGCCACATGTTGCGTGCCTGTGTGGTATTCTTCCACTCTGTTTGTGACACTTGCGACTTCCCACGGAGAAAATCACCCGAAGAGCAGGAACTACCTGGGATGAAGAAAATCCTTTTGAATCAAAGGCAGTGTTTGTTCAAGCCGTTTCAAAAGCAAAGTGGATTCCTTCGGTCTGAATGAAATGACATCCGAAGAAGAGCCTCTTTCGAAGTTGAGTTTGGAAAATGTCACTGTTCTCAGCCTGTGCGCCGCCTCCCCTCTGGAAATGCGTTTGCAGCGATGCAGTATGACTCCAGACCATTCACACGATGACCAGACATCAATGTTCATCAAGACGTTGTTCTGTTGTCCAGAATGCCTCGAATTTTGGACGAGGTCAAAATGTGACTGCAGCTTGTGTGACAGTCATCACCTCTTCAACTAATGCAATCAATCTTGAAGTCGCGTCTTGAAAATTCTCCCAAACTTCAACAGAGACAAATATCACGCGAAAGTTCCTGACGCGTCACAACAGTTCCGCTCCAAGAACGACGTCCACTCTGGAATATGCATGTCCTTTCCTGGCACAAAAAGCAATTTCTGCAGCCACAAAACTCCTGTATCGAACTTCCAAAGGACCAATCCAATGACTTTCAGAAAGGAGATTCTGCCAGGAACTTATTTACCCTCTTCCCGATTCATATCAACTCTTGCATAGCTCCACACACCCGCAGAGCAGGCGCAAGAAAAGCAATGTCAATCGTCTCTCCCCACCCAGGCTTTCTGTACACTCTCCGGTCTCTGGGCGCTGTGCGTGGAAGCTGCTTCCAAAAGCAGCGCCTCTTCGCCGTAAGCTGCGTAGCTCCACACTGCGGCGTACAAACTCTTCCGCCTCGCTGCGTTTCCTGAAACGCATCTCGAAGGCAGAAAGGAGTTGTGCGCAAAGTATAGACTCGAGCACAAGAGGCGTGAATCCGATGTGGAATTGACACAACCTGCCAAGAATCCTCACCAGCATCGCATCAGCATTGTGTCTGCACCACCTGCACGTGTAGTCTTCTGAAAACACCCACTCGTGTGCTGTGGTCCTTGCACACGCGAATGTGCTTTTCCAAGACATTCCGCGGGGTTCTGGGCTGTGAGGGGTGTCACTCTTGTAGATACATGTGATGCTGCATGCACTGTCATTTTACCTCAAGAACAAAGTATCTGTCAGAGGCCGCTTGTGTGTTTGTGTGTGTGTGTGTCTGTCTGTTTGTCTGTCTGTCTGTCTGTCTGTCTGTCTGTCTGTCTGTCTGTCTGTCTGTCTGAGAGCAAACGTTGAAGGGATGCAAAATCATCAGGCTCTGCCAGCTTGTCGTGAGGTTGTTTGTTGTCTCAACGCACAGTTTTGTTGGATGCTGATCATTTGAAACGAGAGAGTTTTGCTGGCTGCAGCTCCACCTTGGTCGTGCAAACACAAGAGCTGTTCTAGATGCTCCACGGTGAGAGATTTTGGTCGAAGTCGCTTCTTTTGTGGATGAAGATGAAACACGCCGTTTTGATTTTGATGTAATTTTGCTGGTCAAAGGTCAAGACCTCACCTCTGTAGCTTCAAAAACCACAAAACGTTTTGGTGTTTTGTTGATTGTTGGCTCACCGGAGAAATCGTGTTCTTTTGAAGGAAGACAAAATTCAGTCGTCCGTTTTTGACTCGATCTCGCAGACATTTCGCACAGTGTAATCGCCATTTGGAAATCATGTCTTCCCATCGCTGTCTCCTCAAGAGGAATTATCATCGTCTGTGTCAGCGGATGAAATGAAATGGAATCTTTTCTTCCATTCTTCTTCTGCTCTGCGACGGAAGCAACACAGCAAAACGAGGAATGCCTTTGAACCGAGCGCCCATGTCTCCTCCTCTTCCTGTGTTGAGATCTTTGTCGTTGCATTTGCGTGTTCATTCTGGAGTTTCCTGTGTGGCATGCAGGCTTCAATCCCTTTCAGCATCCCTTTGTGGATCTGTGTGTTTCTGTGAAGAAGGTTCCTCTCCAACCAGCAGTTTCCAGCACCGAGAACCTCACCAGTCTGTGCAGAGCTTTCGCCTCCTCTGTCAACATTGAAGAAACTGAGTCCCTTTGTTTTTCACAGGAATGTGACAATAGTGGTTTGCACATTAGGTGACGCACGGTCGAATTTTTGACGTCGGCGTCAAACTTTCAACATTGAACCCAATGGGGAAATTTTTGACACCAGCCCCAAAAACGCCCGCGCGTCACCTAATGTGCAAACCCTCAATCACAGGAACTCAAGTCCAAACTTAGAATGCATCCTTCTGTTCAATCCAGAATGATTTCATCCACTTTCTCGTGGGCGATGGAGAAAGTATCTGGAGTATCTGTATATGCAAGGCCGCTGTGCAGGAAAGAGTTGGGTTTATGAGGAAGTTTCGTGGTCAGATACACCTGGGAGCAAAATGCCTCAACATGCACCAGACAAAATGACCAAAAACATTTCTTTGGGGATTCGGACTACGATGTGCCGATGAAGCCCACCTGACAAAAGGACACAAGCAGATTCCGCGCCATTTGCTTGTGTCTGGCTTGAGTTCAATCCACCGAAACGAGTGCAAAAATGACATTAAATTGTCCATAGATGAATATTTGAAGCTGCACGGTGCTTCGAGCCAGGGAAATCTCAGCCTCCAACCCAAACTCCTTTGATCATGCAAAATTTAGCACCCAGCTCACACCGATATTCTATTAAGGAGCTTCTTATGTCAGATTCAATAAACCCGAGGCTTCCTTAGCGAGTTGCATCTAATACGTTCTCAGAGAACTGTCAAAGCTTTCTTCGTTTGAAACAAGTTTTTCTCAAGGTGCGAAAAGTTTACGAACTCAGGTGAAGAGGCGAGAACTTCGCCGCGAGACGAGCGAGGTTCGTATAAAATGTGAACAGACCTGCCACAGTGAGAGTCAATCAAGAGACATGGTCTTCGCGACCATGGTTTCCCTCGCACTCATTCGTTCCACACACACACACACGCACACACACACGCACACGCACACACACACACGCATGCACACGCACACGCTCTCTCTCTCTCTCTCTCTCTCTCTCTCTCTCTCTCTCACACACACACACACACACACACACAAACACACACACAAGTTGCAAAGTACAGGTCCCACAGTGTCTCATCCTGTCCTTCTCCCGCTTCTGTTATGGGCGGCAGGAAAACACGCAACACATTGAGGGTTTCCTATTCAGGTTCCGACCAGTCCTGCTGCTGTGTTCCTTTCTTGGGAGATGTCGGAAACCTTCAAACGCCTTTGGCTCTGAATGCCAAATTTAGCGAATAGGACACTGACCAGCTGTAATCTGAATGGCGTGATTTTTCTGTTGCAAGCGTGAGCACCAAAGCGCAAAACTTGTTTGCAAAGTTTCTGTTGAGGTTTACTGGAGAAAACTTGTTTTTTTCGTTGCTGGGGATTTGCTATGGCAATTTGTTTCTGACATGTTTTTTTTTTCTTTTTGGCTCATGAAAAGTTGGACGCACCGGTCGTATGTCAGGACACCCGTGTGTCAGGCTCCATGCAAGAGCGTTCGAGGGGGGCGAAGTGTTTCCAGACTGGGCGGTTCACGCGAGTGAAAGCCGAACATGCTGCTCTTTTGAACACTGTCCCACTCGGTGCGAAAACTTGTTTTGCAATTCCCAGCTGGAAATGCCACAGGCGTTCTGACTCGGTGCAGTCCACATTTCCCTTCAGTGCGTGTGGCTCTCGACATGCCATTGCCTCTGGGTGCCTTTTGTGAACATTGAAAAAGAGCCCTGTAAGTACCACAACATGTCTCCGTGCAAAAACATCTGTGTTGTGTCGTCATGTGCGAGAAATCTGTACAGGATTGCTTTCTTGGATTTTGTCCATGCTGGTGAAAGGCAAAGGCAGAAGCTGGAAGCGAATAGTACCGCCAAAGGTGGAGCACTGGAGATCTGGGCTCCTCCCGAAACCATTTCTCACATCAATCAGTGAGAAAACGTAAACACTTGTACCTGTCGCAGGTAATCATATCAACGCTCGTTTCAATGCTCCCTCGTGGCTCGCAGGGCCTCGCATGCCAGTGAGTCCGGGAAGGTCTGCACAGTGAGCTTCTACAGCCCACCAGAATTGGATTAGATGATAAAGGCCATGTCGTTTGGCTTGAGACAGGTACAACCTGTTGACCCACATTCTGCAGGGCCTGCTGGCATCAGAGGCCGCGAACACACCGTTTGGGTCGTTCTGGAGGTCTGAGAACAATGTCGTTAGAACTGGAATGACGTTGTTCTGATCCGAATGATCGCGAACTGTGTTCAACAAATTTTAGTTGCAGCACACACACACGCACGCACGCACACACACACACACACACACACACACACACACACACAAACACACACACACACACACAGAAACAACTCTTCAAACCACTGATTAAACCACTGATTTGTTCAACTATTCTGCTGTGAATCTTCGGAAGATTCAAATGACTTCATTTCCCTTCAAAACACTTTGGTTGGACGTGCTGTCTCACACATCGAAGTTTGTGTTGCGTCCACATTGTGCACATGTGTTGCAGAACCTGATGTCAGGTTTGCGGTGCCTTTGTCACACGGGTTCACGTTCCAAAAAAAAAAATTCTGACACCCGAGAAATCTCTTTCACTGGCAAAACACGAGTGTTTTCGCGGAGTCTCATAAATTCTAGTCACCCAGTCTGACGGAAAATCTTTCAAAACAAGGCAATTTTCTGGGAAACAGGATTGTACCTCTGATTGATGGTGGAGCCCCATTGATCAATCAAACGACGACAAGTAATTATGCGCCAGTACAATGCGGCGACTCCCTCGGATACGAGTCAACTGGCAGATCTGGAGTCACGGGTGGGTGGGCGGATGGGCGGGGTGAACGCTGAGGGGAGACGGCGCTGGGCTCACGGCGACGAGGCTCGGGTTCGAATCCCCGTCAGGGAAGAAGACAGAAGTTCGACTGCTGCGGGTCGGGCCGATTCCCTTCACGCAGATCGTGAATCCAACGCGCGTCTTCGGGAGACTTTGAGGTGTTGCGTGCTCAGTATCACAGTGGAATTACTTCCGAAACTTGAGTGTATGGTTCTCGAAGTTCGAGACCAAACCTGGCCCACCACCACTTGCAGGAGAACATGTTCTCAAAAACCAACTTTACGCACCCATATAACGACTAGAAGAGTGCGGGTTTGCTGGGAAAGACTTGTACGAATCCAGTTTGCGAGAAACACCAAGCGAGATCTCAACTCTGTGCTCTGTCTTTGATTTTGTGCCTTTCCTTGCACACGCACTGCAACTCGTCAGCAAAGGATACGTAAAAAGGTGCTGATTTCAGAGAAGAAAAAGACTCTGTAGAAACCACGATACCAAGAAATCAGATCGGATCCTCACTTGGGAGTTCCGTTCTTCAGGTTGGAGAAAATTTCCAAAAAGCGCGACCACCCTGAAGAGAAGTTTTCTCCTTCTGCCTGACGCTTTCAGTGTCAAGCAGTGTTCTTTCGATCAAGTCCACCTGCAAATAGAGCCTTACAACCTTTTCTGTGGTTCGAAGGGTTTCGGGATTTTCCCACACTGCTGCATGGCACCACCAATTTCTGTTGTTCTCGCGTGTGCTCGTGTGGTTGAGGGCCATCACGACTTTGCTTCTTCCATGCAGGCTTGTGGAGTAACACAGTGTAGGAGACTTGCTCATGAATAGCATCCCAAATTTAGAATTTATTCTGTAAGGCAGGAACCTCTCACACTGGACCAAATCGAACGGGCCCTCAATGCAGCCAGAATGTTCTCGATATTCCTGACACCAGGTCCTGAATTGACCAGTACGATCGTGTTGGAACAAGTCGTGGGTGAGAACGTCCCTGATGTCCACACCCCTGCTCCAAATTGGGAAGACTTTAAAGGTCTCTTTGAATTCCAGCCACAACAGAAGCCCCAATGGAAAATAGGTAATTACGTTGCACAAATTCAAAACTTTTGGCACAAGTCGTTTTTGCGTTGGGACAGAAATGCCGTTTATCATGAAGTCTGCAGTGGGTGTTGGGAGATGTTCCACAGCGTACCACGAACAATTATCCCATGTTGAGGGGCCACTGTGGCCCCTGGGATCATTCGAGGAACCTGTTCCATTGCCCCCTGAACTCCATATTCCCAGGAAACCGACGGAAATTGGGGCAATCTTGGGGGATCCCCAGGAAAGGTCCTCTGCACGAGGCAAGGTTGGATCTGAGATCATTAGTTATGGAATAAATGACACAAATTACTTTGGCCTCGGGGTAATACATTATTTGCGTCAGTTTGAGCAGTGCCGTTTCCAAACTCCACACAGTGTCGGGGGTGACTCGGCTGGTCAGGCACGAGGCTCAAGTTCTTCGGTGGACAAATTGTAAGAAACAATCGATCTCAACTCTGAGCCTCTTCGCAGGCTCGGAAATTAGTTTTGCTGTGTGTTTCTGGCTTTGGCTGACGAGACGTATGTCGTCTACTCAAATCTGGGCCAAACAACTTAACTCTTGATCATATTTGCTGACCAGACAAAACAAAGGCTCAACCATTTTGGTCTCAGCTGAAATCAAATGTCTGTGTCTCGTCGTGGACTGTCCTCGTCTTTCTGCCGTCGCACCATCTGACATGAACAGGTTTCTGGCTGAAGAACGCGTTTCCTCGCTTTTGTGCACCAAATACAATGCCCCTCAGTTTATTTCGTTGGACAACGGGTAGACATCCGGTGGGCATGTGCACATTATTCGCGCCTCCCGGATTCGCGTCCGTCGCATTTCTGTCGGTCTACGAGCTGATTCGGCTGATCAGGGCGATTTATCAGTGCGCCCCAGATTCGTCAACAATTAATTGGAACTTATCGATCCCCAGTTCGAACGCATTCATTGTCCAAGTTCAGCCAGTGATGCCAGTTTTTCCTGGAATTCGCAACAAATTAGCTGTTCGGCAGCTGGATCTGCACCACCCACCACTGATAAAGTCAAGGCCGAAGTCCGCAAGGATTCTCGCGTGAACAGAACCACTCTTGGTCTGCAGATCGGGACATGGTTCTGAGGGGCCTCCTGACACATTCAGCCTTTTGTGTACGGAGGCGAAGGTTGAACATGTATGGGTTGGAACCAGTGTACGGGGACAGATTGGGAGCAGAAAATCTGAGGCCTGAAAAGTTTCTGGTGAAGCGCAAAACGCACGCACGTCGTTTCAAAAGCCTCTCAGAGGCATCCCCCAGGAAAGGGTTTGCCCGGCATTGTGCTGGATGTCTGGCAACCTCGTTGAGCATGCAATTGTAGGCTTATCGCTGCCCGAGTCCTGCCAACAGTCAGCGCATCTGCGCTGGCAGCCGCTCCATCGGGATTTGGAGACCCAAACCTCAGGCATCACAACTGATAGGAAAATTTACCTCCACTCGTTTCTCCTCAATCAGAGCGATGATACAGCTGTCTGTTGGTGATTCCGGTGTGTGTGTTTGAGGGGTGGGTGGGCGGAACTTGGCCAACGTACGGAGCACCTCGTACAATTACGAGCATTGAATGAGAGCCCCTCCTTGGACACGATGCTTTGTTGGTCTTTGGGTTCACTCGTACCGACTCAGAAACGTATCCCGTTGTTTCCAATGGGGAACGCAACACCCAGGACGATGCGCAGGACTCAACATCAAGGTCAACATCGACATCAAGGTCAGTGGCTGTCATCAGCTTTCATCATTCTGAAGAATCAAGTCGAGACTGTCATGTGTGACTCCGGAGGACATGTTCATGAGGAAGAATTCAGCCAAGGCTCATGCACTTTTCGTTCCAACGGACGACCCTGGTTCTGTGCGGCAATTTTTTGTCAGTTTTTGTTGCCTTTGATGTGTTCGTGTTACGCGCTTTTTATCTTTCTTGTGAAATGCAACACTAGAGGAAAAAAAAACTTTATCCAGTTGAAAACTTTCCAATCTGCTTTTTGCGTCTTTCCCAGCCAGCCAGTCTGAGTCTTGTCCTTTTTGCCACAAATTTAAAAGTGATTTTCGTGCTCCGTTGCCAACGCACCTTGATCTGACCTTGGAAATGTTGCACGAGCACGCTGTTACCCGGTTCTTTCCCTGCAGTCAGGTCCTGTGTGTCTCTCTGCAAAGTCTCCGCGACTGACCGTTTGGCGTCACCAAGGAAACCAGAAACGAAACAACAAAAGCACTACAGGAGCGGAACCAGTCCCCCAAGGATCGTGGCCAACATGGAACTTGAGAAGTGGGTCTTTTTCAGAGTTTCCCAGCTTTACATATCTAATTCCCAATGAACTCGTAAAGCGTGCCCGTATACTTGGCAGGGAGAGTGCAATAAAGATTTATCTGCGCTTTGAAGCGCCTGGTTTAACTATAACGAGGCACCTGCAACTCACTGAAAAGGCAACACGACAGAAATCAATATGTACATTGTGTACGCTGGACTGTACTGAACACGGCTGAAACCTGCGAAGGATTGAAGGAGATTGAATTGTTCGGCTTCGTCTTGCTTGTGAAGGTCAATTTGCTTGTGTTGCGTGATGCATGTCGGAATGTGGGCAAATGCCTGCAGAGAAGTACACAATTCATGTGAAATAGGAAACACCAGCGACAAGGCTTCTTGCACAATGTCGGCATGCAGCAGTCCCCACAGGATCGACCAAAAGCATGCGTTCTGCAGGAGGAGGGTGGATCAGGGACATGGCTTGAGTGGATCCATACCTGAAGCCTCTTCACGAGGGGAAACATGAATTCGGGGCGAAGCGTTCATAAATTGCCCACTCTTCGCTTGAAAGTGTTCATGCACAGAGTCATTGGTTCATGTGTCACTGTCTTCTTCACTGGCACGGTTCTTAGGCGATCTTTGCGAACAAAAGCAGACAGCATCTTTCGGTGTGGGTTCTTTTTCGCTTGCCTCAATCATGTGATCTGTACCAAATCATCCAAGAAGGGGACATGGCACAATGATTGTCTTCCTGTTGTTTGAAGCCGACCAAAAACCACAATCTGTTTCGTTCCAGTTGAGAACTCCATGCAGTGTTTGGGAAAACCACGCAGGTTGGTGCAGTTCCAGATTGATTGGGAATGTGCGTGGTGATGGGGGGGGGGCATCACAAACGTTCCGAATGTTTCTTGTTTGGGGTTCTGTCCCTGGATCTGGAGCCTGACATGAAGCAGTCAGAGAAATAACAAACGAGCATGTAACGGGAGAGAGTTGACCCTGTCAGAATGGGCAGGTTCGGGTCCGGCCCCATGTGAATTGCCCGCCCATAGATTTCCAGCGGAGCTTCGACCAGCTCCTGCAGTCAGGGACTCCAAGACTTGGCGTTCGAGATTTGCATGCCTGCCAATCAGCGTGCGATGCCTGTTGTTGTGGTTCCTTTGTTGAATCGCTGTGGAAGTTCGTGAGATGTCCAGAAACATTTGAGATTGAACCCACCTCAGCAATCTCCATACAGCTTTGTTTATTTGCATTGACTGACAAGGGGCTCCTTTTGTCCGGCATCTTCTTCAGAACATCTCTGAATGCGCCGCAACAGTTCATCTGCTTCGTGTTGCTCGTGTGAATTTATGCTAAAACACTGAACACCAAACATATCAGCTGCGCAACTCTTTGAAAACGAACTCGCTGGTGTCGAGCTGGTTGAATTGGTGTGAATGACCGGTACTGGATGCAGGAAAAACACGCATCCATGCAACTGTCAGCTGCCGTCACTCCTTCCTCCATGAAGTCGGGTTCTTCCTCTCAGACCCGCAAGCTGTTCGCACTTCTGTCCTTTCATCCCGTCGGTCTCAGCGCTCAACTGTTCGACATCCATGCAGATCTTCAAAAGTTATTTTTATTCCATGCAGCGCTGTCAATATGAGGCTTCATGGCATTGAAGTGGAGAAGAACCCTGTGCATGCATGTGCATGCATGCCGCACGGTGGTTACAATCTCGAGTACGCAAGACTCCACGGGGCTGACGGCACTCTTCCCACTCTGCAGCCGCGTTCGTTTGGCAACAAACAAGACGTAAAAAGTCCTCTGTTTCCCCAGTCATCCTACACAGACCAAATTCCGATGGTCCTTTGTAAAATTCAAAATCTCTGCACATGCAGACACAGAAAACACTGCAGCAACAACGCCACGAGAGGTGCACATGAAAACGGAGACTTGGCCTGAGGCTCTCAACAAATGAGGAAACTGCTCCAAAAACAACTTTGTTCCCTGAAACTTTCGTGTCTGCAATTCTTGCTTGTGTGTGCAGACAACGAATGGTGCAGAAAAAAAAAAACTTGTTCACAAGGAAATTCTTACATCACTGGGCTCCGTGTCACCACACCTATCGTCTGCCGGGAAATCGCCATGATCTGGCCATTTCCAGCCTCAGACCGTCTTCCTTCATGTTACTCAGGAGAACCCGCTTGTTCCCCAGTCAGCTTTTTGTATTCACTCGCCATTCAGAGAGTGGGTGCTGATTTGTATTGAATCTACGAAGAAAGAACCGTCGGGTGCACTTGCGTTGGAAACCAATGTGAACACGCGGACCGAGATGCCTACCCGAAATGCTGAACTGAAAAAACTTTCTTTTGACAGACAGAGACAGACAGACAGACAGACAGACAGACAGACAGACAGACAGACAGACAGACAGACAGACAGACAGACAGACAGACAGACAGACACGTTTGGGCAACAAATGCACTGATCCCTGCATCAGGCACACAGCGTGACAACTGAAACTGGTTCAGATTCGGACCTCGTCCTGAACGCGGGCAGTTTCAGAAGCTGAAACAGAAGCTGATTGGGGACTGCAGTTAATTTCTTATTGTGTACACTGAGTGGCACTGTTGGCTTCTCGAGTCTTTTGTCATGCAGTCCACCTTGAGACCACGGTCTGCACGCATCGTGGTTCCTTTCCTGACAGCTGCATGACTACCAACGAGCACTGCTTCCCAAAACCAGCTGGCGTCACGGACACAGAGAAATCACTCCAAATTGCATGACAAGGCTGTGGCTGAACGACTCAGCGAACAATGCATGATCTGTGCAAAAAGATACAACGTGTCGAATCTGCCTTTCTGTGCGTGATCACTTGGGGAGCGTGAAGACAGAGTTGAGCGAAACTTGCTGAATGGGGAACGAAACAGTGGAAGCTGCAGATGTTTGCAGACTTCAGAATTCTGGAGACGATTTAGCGCCAGCGAAGGCTCTTTGGAAGACAATTCACAATAAATCATCTTTGACTTTTTGAAGGGTCACATTTGTGTGACTTTTTCAAGGTTCGCCTTCGGGGAAAGGTGAGTGTGAAATTCTCTCAGCTTCTAAAGGTGTCTGAAAACTGACGCAGACCCTTCGTCTGGTCGTGTTGGTTGGTGGCCTCGCTACGAGCGGGAATGCTCGGTTCGCCTGCTCTGGCTCATTAGACGCGCAGCTCCCACCCGACTCTCACCTCCGGAACCGCACGGTGACACGCAGATGTGCAACAACACCGTCAGGTGTCCACAAACGGGAGACTACCACACCGTGTTTGCTAATCTGGGCCTTCTCCATTCAACTGTCTCTGTTTTCGTGACAAACGACACACGCAAACAGCCTCCGAAGAACTTTGGATTTGCGCAGTCCCACAACTTGTCCGATGAAACACACTCCACTGCCTCAACAAGAATGCTACGCATAAAAAGCGTGTGGTCTATACGTTCGCAGTTCATCACTGATCATTTAAAAAAAAAAAATTGAAAATGGGTCTTGGGGGGTGGGGGGTTTTTGAAATATATATAGTTAAAAAATATTTAAAAAAAAAAAAAAAAAAAAAAAAAAAAAAAAAAAAAAAAAAAAAAAAAAAAAAAAAAAAAAAAAAAAAAAAAAAAAAAAAAAAAAAAAAAAAAAAAAAAAAGAAAT
>JAAUXT010007749.1_pt1 | contig 19031 bp, 16 predicted proteins | sample 7278171 | NCBI WGS metagenome assembly JAAUXT01 (sample SAMN14350112, study PRJNA611818) | marine sediment metagenome | isolation source: surface marine sediment (1.8m) | place: French Polynesia: Moorea | collected 2018-08 | reverse complement strand
GTCGGGAGGGGGAGGGGTGGGGAGGGGTCGGGAGGGGGAGGGGTGGGGAGGGGTGGATCAGGCTGCGCGTCACTGCTGGGTCTGTGTGACGTGCAGCGCAGCACTGCGCAGCCGAGACCGAACACAACAAACTCAAACCGCTTTCAGGGAAATATCATGAACAGAACAACCAAATGCTTTGTTTGACTGAGGACATGGCCAACTTCTTCAATCTTTGTCTGATGGGAAAAATAGGCCTTTGTTCTGGGATAAAGGTTCTCAACACATTTCTTGAAGTTTATATCAATTCTTTCATTGCAAAGCAAGGTGTATATCACACAGAAGCAGAAGCTTTCATTCTCCTGTTTGGTGAGCACTCACACGAGGCAAAGAAACTCATGCTGGTGAGATGCGTGCTCAATTTGGTGTTTGTCCTTCTCCCAACATCCAAAACCCTTCAAATTAAAACAAAGAAAAGAATGCCATGCCAAGAAATCCCACAGCTACAGGCATCAGGATTTGCAAACAAACAGCCAGGTGCTTGTCTCTTTGGTTTGCAGGTGAGATTGCAAGGTCCCACTGAGGAAGTTCAACTTGGTGCTGTGTCCTTCCTGAGCCTGCCTGGCCTTGATGGGCTCCACCCGACCCCACCCCACCCCACCTGTTTGGCCCTGCCTGGGCCATGAAGCCCCACCCAGCCAGCCCTATTCGGCGCCAGCTTGCCACACATTTGCGATGCACTTGCTACACTCAGCCCCCACTAGTGCATCCCATTCCCCTCAGTATGCTACTTGTTCTCATTGGTCAAACCCTCTGAGTTCGCCCACTTCAGCGTGCCTCATCAACTTCGACTGTCAGCACGCCCCATCTCTTCAGTGCGTAACGTCCTGACACAGCTGCAAACAGGCATGAGGGTGTTTCACACAAACATGGTGCCCAATGGAGAGCATAAAAAGAGAGGTCCAGTCTGTTCCTGGCATGACATGTTGATCCTGAATCATCTCTGTGAAAGTGGCGGTTGTAACCACGACCCCAATGGAGATGAGCCAGAAGGTGTGGTACATGACACGCCCCACAGCATACCCCTCCTCCCCACAGCATTACCTCGCAACTACCCCATCACCATACCCAGCTGCACCAATGCCACAAGAAACAAAAATTACGAGACTTTCTCTCCACTGCACCTCTGAGATACACAACAATTTGTAGATTCTAGCCTTTAGAATTTGCAACTTGAGAAACTGACTGGATGTCTCAGGGTCTACTTCACAACACACAATGAAACAAGATGTCAGAGGCAGCAAAACAAATTTGTCAAAGGAAGGTTTCATTTCTATGTATCTGTTTTTATTGATGATTTCTTGACAAGTTTGTCCTTCAGTTTTGTGACACCAGTTTTGAGGGAAAAGACGGGCAGAACAACAGAGTTAAGAGGAACCAGCAGAACCAGTGCAAACATGGGGATCAGCAGAACATACTCCTCCATGTGAAGGGAAATTGTGAAAATTAAACTGCTGGGAAACGAAAGTAAATTGCCCAGGTAAAGGGTGACCAATTGAACTGAAACAGATGTGTGGTTTCTCTCTTTCAGCAATGAATGTTTTACTGATTTTTCTGAGTTTTTCAGCTCTGTCACCAACTTGACATAAAAGAGGCATGTGCATACCAGCACTGTGCTATTTGTTGCAAGAAGGAGCCAAGATGCTGACAGTGTCACCAGAGAAGAGTCAGCAGGGTCAATAAATGGGCAGCACAAGGCTGTGGGTGTGAGCTGAAAAAAATAAAATTGAAACATTGTGCACAGAATCATGAGTGTGACAACAGAAGAAAACACAAGAGAAAGACACTTTTGCACATGAGACTTCTTCAAAAACTTTGAATCCAAAGGAAATTCTACTACACTGAGTCTGCAATAACCTGTCAGGCACACGAGTGATTGAGTTAGAAAACAATACAGAGTGAAAAGTGCAAAGGTTGAAAAGCAAACAATGCTTTGCCTCCATTCTCTGTCCAATCCTGGAATGGAAACATAAATGTTGTTTGCCAAAGCCAGAACCACAAGAGGCACAGGGTGTGCAAAGGCTCCGAAATTTATTGCTGTGGTCAGTAATGAAAACACCCCTGAATTTTTCTTTGGCATATTGTTGAAACCATTTTGCTCAAGAATGATTGAAGCAGACAAGATAAAAGTAATGAAAGCAACCACGAAGTTAGTGACCTCTCTGAAACCATCTGTAAGGAAAATGCCTTGGCACTGGGCATGCCATGGAAAGTTTGTGGAAAAGATATGTATGGTGCTGGAGCTCATCAAACAACTTATTGCAAATTGGTCGGATTCTATCATTTTGAATGCCATGTTTTCAAAATATTCCCTTCTTGTTCCTTCCAATAATATTTGATTTATTGACAAAAAGCTTATTTTGGATGGTAACATGATTTGATCATCAAAACTAAGAAGCAAATTTGCAGACAGGTTGAGCAGCATCAAACAATCTAAAGGATGAAATGCAGCTGAATGAATCTTTGAAATATTGTTGTTGTTCACCTTGATAATTTGAAGCTTTGGTGCAGATTGGAAGCATCTCTGTTGCAGGTGGTTCAGGGTGTTGAAACTTCCATCAAACATGTTTGTTGTCACTGGCAACAAATCAGTGTCACAAACAATTGACAGGTTCATATGAGTCAGAGTGAGTGACACAGCATTTGGGAAAGGTGCACAGCATTCTTTCTCAAAGAGATGTTTCAAGGAGTAGGCTTTCAGTATTGTGACTATTCTGTATGGGCATGAGTGGCAGGACAAGTGGTCATTTATTCCATTTGTACACCTGATAACAAAAGTTAAACACTCACAAGAACCAGGACAAGTCACATCTTTCAATGAACACAGCAACTCATCATCCCCCACCATGCAGTCCTTTGCACCATTACACACTTCAGTAAAGTGAATGCATTTCAGCTCAACCCTGCATTTGTACAGACACACATGATCTGTTTGTTCGGCAATTGTGGTCTGCATGTTCATCAAGTCCCTCAGGACAATCCCACTTCCCATCACAAAGCAAAGCCACTGATACACAGTAGGATCCCTGGCACTTAAACTTGGCATTACATTCAAATGAGTTGCAGCTTGCCAGGTGAGTGCCTGACTCACAAGGTGTCAGAAGTCCTTCGGTGCTCGGGTGGAACACACAAATGTCTGACACTGAATAGCAGTGTGAACTGTGGGGATCACATTGCAGTTTTGCTGAATTGAAACAGCTATCGCCTGAAAGAGTTTTGGGTGATTCAATACTGCTTGACTCCACAGAACTTTTTCCCTTGGTCGCACACAGAACCCCAAACGTTTTTTGACCTTTGGGATGAGTCATTGCTTTTTCCTCAAGAAGTTCAGAATGTTTGATACAATCACCAGTAGCTGACCTGCTGTAAAATGGTGAACATGTACTGATGTTGTCAGTGTGAAGAAACTTGCATTTGCTTGGTGGGTGTGCTGTTTTGTTACAATAACATTGATGTTCATCATCTGATATTTGGGGGCAGTCAGCAAACCCATCACAAACAAATAGCACAGATATTAACGTCCCAGCATTGCACTTGAAAAAGGAACCAGTGACACCAATTTTGCTCACTGATCTCCTTTGGACAACAAATGCTTTACTCTTATCTTTGGCAACAAGTGGCAGGTCACACTCAAGTTTGTGTCCAAACCTCATTGGAGTTCCATAAAGCTTCAAATCATCACTGAACAATTGGGGCAAGGGCTGATTCACTGTTTTGCACAAAACAGAAACTTTCACATATTTTTGCCCAAATCTTTGCTTTCTTGCAGCTATTTCTCTTGAGCTCCAGATAAAATGAAGACATTCACCATGGTACAGAATGCTTGACCCATCACAATATTCTTGTCCCAAATTTTCTTTGAGAAATACACTAAAAACACTGTTGTTGGTTTTCACAATGGAACAATACACAGCCTTTGCCAATTTGTTTTTGCAATTTACTGATACCAGCTGGGGGTCACTTGGATTGTGAAGCCAGAGAGCTGTGCACCTTTTCTTGTCTTCAAATATTGGATGGTTTTTGTGCAAAAAATGCAATTGAAGGTGAAATTTACGTGTGGCATACTTGTAGCGTTCTCCTTGGAATACATCATATGTTATTGTTGCATAGGGTTTGCTTAGCGTGTGCCAAGGTTGGTATGAAAATGGATTTTTTCCATGCCACACAAAGGATTTCTGCAAAAACACGACACTCTGGTCTACAGTGTTCGTTCATTGAAATTTACAAGACACATTTGCTTGTTCAAAATCCATTTCAAAAGGGGAGATTTACCTTTCCACCTGGATGCCTATGTCCTTCAATGAAGATTACTTCCTTCACTTCTGGGGAAGGTGGGATGAAACCGAAGGAACGAAATTCAAAATCTGGTATTGAGCGAGCCCTGTACTCATAGCAGTCAAATTTCAAAATGCTCACAAAGTGACTCATTTCTCTTTGGTCTTTCAGGACAGGTAAGTATCCACCATGTTCCACACAAATCTTCCTTGCCTCCACCCAGGAGACATTCTCCACACCCTCATCCAGTGGTTTGGTGGGTACCTTTATCAAGATGACAATGTAGAAGTACACACTCACAATGTCAGAAAATGGTACGTGACTGTAATTGAAACACCTTTGCATCAGTGGGTCTGACAAGGACCACTTTGATGTATAAAAGGCATAATTTGAGTGACAGATGCCTATCTTCTGCATATCCCACAACCAAGACTTCTCATGGCTCCAACACAGGGACCAAGATTCATTTGTGTTGTGACTGTCAATTGTTTGCACCATCACCTCTTCAGCCAGGCTTGGCAAAGCTGTTTCTGGAAAAGTAAAATTCAATGCGGGCTTTTTGTGTGTCTGACAAACAAAGCGGCATTTGTTCAAGGAGTTGTGTTTGAAGCGTACACTGTGGTCCATCCCAGGATCATTGCCTGAAGATGTCCCATTCCACTTCAGCCAATCACCTGCAGTGTTCTATCCACTGCCACTAAAGTTTCCTGTACCACATTTCACATGACAGAGTCTATTCACATTTGCTTGTACAACCTCCAAGTTGACTCCAAAGAAATACAATTTTGAGTGTAAATTTCGAACACGGAGAACTCAGAACCATCCCAAAGGACCAGACCCTGTGTCCTGCCCAGGTTTGTTGATCTTTCTGAGCCCGTGCCACTCCATTGTTGGTTTTTCTGGGTGAAAAGGACGTTCTCATGAACTGCACTGCGTGCCTTCGACCCACCTGCTGCCCACCCCCTCATAATGAACTCCAAGCTGCACTCAGAAGATCTGAACCACCAAGGAAACAATCTTTCTGAATCTTTAGTGCGAACAGGAGTGACATTCCGAGATTGGTCCTTCACACCTGTGGCGACCAATAGTTTCCCATTAAATTTGTGTTCTTGTCTTTTGCGCCAAATTGAGAAACAAGTGCTTCTTCTAAAAGAAGGAACCAGAGCATTGTGGTGAAACAAAGGAAAACAAGTTATTGAAACTTACCATTTTCAGACAGAATTTTCAATGATTTCAGCTCACCAAAAAGGAAAAATATGAAATCAAGATATTTTTCTGTGAGTAAAATTTTGGCCAGCCAGTTGACCTTGTGGACAACACTGGAGTACACTGGTGTGGAGAGAAGCAAAGTATTTGCTTCAACAAATATGTTCAGATGTTTGGAAACATGTTTTCCTGAAATTCTAAATTCAGCATTCTTTGCTTGACCCTCAAAAAGACTGTTTATTGTGGAACCGTCTGGTTGGAGAACAAAGGAAGATCCTTCTGATCTGTCTGCCGTGGTGGGTACAGATATTTTGTCAACTTTCAAGTCAATCCAACTCCCAAGATTGTGTGCTGAGAGCATGGCATAAAAGACGTTCCTCAAAGAGGAAGAATTTATTGTCCATTCAAACATGGCCACATTGTTTTGCAATGGGTATGATTCAAGATGTGCCCTATCTGGGTGGTGATGCTGAACACAATGCATGCCTGTAGTGACTGTGTTCTGATTATTGCTGAGTTCACAATTTGTGTCATTGCAAGTCCTCTCCTCTTGAATGGTGGACTTGAATCTGAGCAGTGTTCTGCTGCAAATCTGATTCCTCTTTGACTGTGATATAAATTTGTCAAAGATACCTGAAAACTCAAGACAAACTGCCAGCTTAGCATCTCGGCACATCTCAACAAAACACAAAGAGATACTCAAATTTTGTTTTCTGATGGTAAAGAGACAACAAACTTGTGAAAAAGCCAAGAACTGCAAATCTTGTTTCTTGATCCTGAGCATCACCAAAGACAATCTTTGCTAGACAGTCATATCGAGCATGCTGTGCAAAGACAAGTATATCAACAAAATGGTCTTGCTTCTTCAGATCATGAGTCAGTTGAAACACCCTGCAACTGTTTCTGATGGTATTAGGTTGGATTGTTTTATTTGAATAACCAGTTGTCCTGTGTTGGCTTGTGAGAAATTTCGCATTTTGTTGGAGGAAGTTATCAGTTGGATTCCTGTTTGAATAATCAACCCAATCAACAACATTTTCACACAGGTTCAACACAGAAACAGAGCAATGAGTAGTACTGATTTGCAATTTTAAATTGAGCTCATTGTACTCTGGGAATGAATAATAAATAATTGTTAACTGGCTGTTTGATGAATAAATATCTCTGAACAAAAATACACTCCCTTCCTTGTCTTCTGAGACTGTTCCTGTTGGTGGTAATTTTGGACAATCAACGTGGGAACTTTTCTGATCAACACTTCCAAAACCAGAAAATGTACAGCTATTGGTGTTGCATTGGCCCTTGACAGTTATGTTTGAAGATGATACTTTGACGTGGAAACCTTTTTGAGTGCTCAGGCTGAAAATGCACAGGACAGACCATCCACACAGGTTTAACTTGATTGAATGGAAATAAATTTGTGATCCTGGTGAGATGTGCACTTTTCTTTCCAGTTCCTTGTTTTGCACTGAGAGGTACTTGATGTCAACAGAAGAATTACCAACAAACATAATGCACTGAAAAGTACTGCAAATAAATGTACAATTCATTTCTGATCTTTGTCTGTCAACTTGGGGAGAAATTTCCCTGCTCAATGGACCAGGTCCATCATGACATTTTACACTGTTTGCTTTCATCGTGTGATGAACAAGAACAAGAACAACCAGCTGGTTGGTCATTGTGGTTCTCATTCCAAACACATTTACCACTGCTGCATGACCCGTAAACTGGAATGAATCCAAGATTATGACTTTGGGACTTGAAGATAGGACTTTTTTCTTTCTTGGATTGTGTGGATTGTTGACAACAAAATTATTGGGAATCACACTGTAAACCATTGTGGTACTGTGCATGACAAAATTGTCCACAAGAGAGGAAACTCTAACATTTGAATACTTGGAAAATACTTGTGAACTGGGATTTATTCCACAATAATGAATAGTGTCACAAATTGTAAAATGGGGGTTGCATGAGAAAACTGACAAATGATTGAACTTACACAATGTGTTCATTTTGTTTGAAAAATAGATGTGGTCAAAGGTCACATTCAGGTGAAATTTGAGATTAACATTCAGGTACAAAATGTAAATAGGTTGGATAGATTCACCAAAAAATATCTTGTATGGTCTGTTGGTGATGTACTTGCACAAATATATTCCTGTAGGTCGAAGTGGATGCAAATATCTGGTTTTTTCAAGTTCCTCATGACCATGTAGCGGACTGGTTCTCACAGACAGTTTGTTTCTTTCAACAACTTCCTTTGATGCTTCTGTGAAGGATCTCATACTTTGTTTGAAACACCACAAGTATCTGCTCAAACTTGAAGCAGTTGAACAGTTGACAATGTTTGAATGTTGGTCCAGCCATACTTTCACAAAACCTTTGACATAGCTATGCCATATCTTTTGAGAATCTGTCTGTGGGTACTTTTGAAAGAGACCAGTGTTTTGCATTAAAATCTGTGAAAATACGTGTGTTGTCCATTGCAACACAAGAATTCCAAGTTTTGAGAAGGAAAGCATTTGCACCCTTGTTGGTGAACACTGCATCTCTGCAAACCAATTTTCACATGCCATATATGTTCACTCTGTTATTTGAACGAAAAGGAAATTTGTTTTGCACGTGGTCAATGACCTTATCAGTCCAACACCTGAAACAAAAAATTGCCATTTCAAGTCTGTTTCCACCTGAGAAGAAATGTCAAGGGAAAACCAATCTCGATTTCAGGTGTTCCCAAACAGGACTTGGTTGAATGTTCAAAGCATTGCAAATGAGGTTTTGAGTGCCAAGTTAGTTTGCGATGTGGTAGTCACAGGTCTCTGAACACAGTGTCTTTTTGCACACGGATCTGCGCACAACTGACACATGCAAAACAGGGTGAATACGATGATGTAGATCTATCTCTGTGCACGCCTACTGATGAATGCAGCCCGTCGCCGTTCTTATGTGTATTTTCACACCCGTGTACTTGTCTTCAGACAAGAAGCACATCCAAGGTTTCTTCCTTGTTTCCAGAAACCTTTCAACCTTCATCGCATGTGCAAGAATAAATCTCTGAAAAATTAACATCTGTGTTTCTGTTTTGACAGTTGAGCAAGAACCAGTCACATGTAGCAGGGTGACTGTTGCCTGATGTTTCAGTGATGATCACAGATGTCAATAATTTAGCATTTTGGGTTCAGTTTGCGCGGTGTCATTTGACACACGGTTCTTGTATTCTTCTTGTTTTGAAAATTTGTGCAAAATATTTTCTGTAAAAGTGAGGGAAATTGAAAACATCACCAGAGACAGTCACAATAGTCACACTTGTCACACTCACGCTGCGAAGCATCATCCATATCACTGAAATGTGGCATTCAGCATTTTTTGAGCACAAGTAGTGCTGTTCAAGCAAACCTTGAAGCAACTGGCCATTTTCCAGTGAACTTCAAGATGATGAATATATGAAGTGTTTCAGGGTGAACTCTTCACTTCTTCCTCAGCAGTTTTCTGACACTAGTTGCAACAAAGACAATGGGATTAAACACCGAGTTGTGGGGCACAACAACAACTGTTGTCCAAATTGACATGTCATGTGGATATTGATTCCAAAACATAACCAACAAGAAAATAACACTGCTGGAAACCCAACAGAGAGAATTTGACAATGTTACAATGACAATTTGCCCAATTATTGCTTTGTTTGATTGATGTTTGTATGAGGATGAATCCTTGATGACTTTTTGAGATTCAAGCAATGATGAAATCAAACAACAATGGACAGTGTTTAGAAAAGCAGCCCCAAACAGTGTAAATACTGCATTCATCCAAATGAAAACTTTTATGATGACAACTGTGTCAGTGGGATCAATGAATGGGGAACAGATGGGTGTTGGAACTTTGGAAACCAAAATCCTGGTCAGAACTGTAAAACCAAGTACACATGTTAGTATGGTAACAATTCCAAAAAATATGGTCTTCAGAACAAATTTAGTTTGCTTGAACTTGGTGTCAACTGGATGAAGCACAACTGCAAGCCTTGAGTATGACCAGAAACATACAAGTGTTGATGATAGGAAACTTTGGTTCAGGAAAATTCCAAATACACCAAAGCACACAAAGGAAGATCTCCACTGTTGCTCAAAAAATACAAATGTTTCATTGTAGTACAAATCTGCAGCCCATAGGAGGGCAAAAGACAGTACAAATGTAATATCAGAAAAATTTATTGAGACCACAATTGTGCCATAGGCTCCTGTTTTTTCCAAGCCTTTCAGATAGGTCAGTCTGTGCAGAATAATGGACAAGACATTGATACTGAAAACAATTGCAGACATTGAATAAAATGCAGTTTGGTGAGATTTTCTGGGCAAAAGTTTAGAGCATGAGAAATACCATGGAAATGTTTCTGTACATATTGTTTCAGATGACACAGAACAACAGAGAGACAACTTTTCTGTTTGAAGAAATGAAATATGTTTTCCCAAAAATGTATCCTTGTCAACAGTGTTCAAAATATTGGTCTTGACTGACAAGATCAGAATATGAGACAAACTTTCAAACATGTCTTTCTGCAACACACAAAGTTCATTGTTTGTCAAGTTGAGAATGAGCAATGAAGTGTTGGCTGAAAAAACCTTGATTTTGATTGTGGATATTCTGTTTGAACTGAGATTAATTATTTTGACTTGATAAGACATTTTGAAACATCCACTTTCCAGTTTTGCAATAAAATTAAAACTAAAGTCAAGTGAAACACAATTGTGCATTTGAGAGCCAAAGTAACAAACATTTAGCAAATTGCTGGCTCTAATAGTTATAACAATGGCATTCCTAAATGTGGACTGAAATAAACCTTCCACAAAGAAAGATTTGTCTATCCAAATGGCATGATAAATCAAATTTGGACCCAATGACAAGTTGGCTTTGTGACATTGGATAAAAAACATCAAACACTCACAAGGAAAAGGACACTTGTAGACAGAAAGTGAACAGAAATATTCATCATCACCTGAAGGACAATCATTGTGTCCGTCACATGCAGCAGCAAGATGGATACATATTTGAGAGTTTTTGCATTTGAACAAATTTGTACAAGGCCTATTCTTGCCACAATTGTGATGGGGTTCTTCATCAAGGCCATCTGGGCAATCCCACTGACTGTCACACACATATGACCAAGGAATACAATAATATCCTGGACATTTGAACATTAAATTGCATTGAAAATCTCTGCAGGATTGGATGTGATCACCAGCTGGACATGGAAACAAGATACCCTGTTTGCTTATTTTGTATGAGCAAATTTCTGAAATAGAATAACACCGTGTGTGTCTGTACCTGCATGACAAAAGTCCATGTTTTTTGCATTGTTGTTTGGGTGATCTAATTCTCTCATGTTTTGCTGTAATCAATCCAGGGTCAACCACTTTGTTGTTCAAAATGAGTCTCTTTTTCTCATTTGTTTTCAAATTGTATTGCACTGAACTATTATGCATAAGGCACTCATTCTTTTTTGAGGTAATGTTAAAGAAAGAGCAGCTCATTTTGCCAGCTCCCATCACCAAATACTTGCATCTGCTGGAAGAACTACTTGCTTTCTTGCAAGTACAACCTTCTTCATCAGAGTAACCAACAATGCAGTCTATTTTGCCATCACATATGTAATAACTGGATATGTAAACTCCTCCATAACAGTGAAACAAATTTCCTCCAACAAAATGCTTTTCTACTCTTTGTGCAATGATAGACAATACTTGAATGTCATCTTTTGAGAAATTGGCACTGTTACAGTTGAATGAACTGGAGCACATGCTGCAGGTAATGATTTGGTGGGAATCAAAAGACAAAAAAGGAGGAATTGGGGAATCACCAGCACCAAATATGGTTTGTAAAACAAATAAAATGTCAAGGTGCCTAGTTTGATACACAGAGTATCTTGTCCTTGGGTATCTCCTTGCAGTCATTCTTGTTTTCCACACAAATGTCAAACAGGTTCCATTCATGGGAACGCATTCTGGTGGACACTGTTACTGTGCTGGAGAAGTGTCTGCAGAAATATTTGTAGTTTTTTGGGTAAAATAACAAAAAATCACCTTCACTAAGTTCTGGTCACAGTTTACAGATATCCACATGGGATCAGCAAGATTATTGAGGATCATTGCTGTGCATTTTCTGTTTCTTGGTACAGAGAGACCAGTTGATTCCTCAACAATATTTGTAATATCTCTCTCAGGCAACATAGCATATCCATCACCACACCATGAACATTCAGACAATATGTGTCTCACCCTGACCCTCACAAAGTGGTGTTGTTTACCCAATGTTGCAAGTTTCCACATTTGATACACAACTGGATCATTGGACACCCACCTCAAGTTTCCCTGAATTGAAAAAACCTTCAGTATTGACTGTCAAATACTTGGTGTTTTGTTTAAAATATTTCAATCACACCACAAGAAAAATTACAAATTGCTCAGTACAACATAAGGGACAGCTCCAAACCACTTCACATTCCTTACCTCATTGGGTGCATTTCCTGTGAGACCAATAAACAGAATCTCAAAACTGTCAGGAGCAGGTGTAATTGCCATCATTTTATGACTCAATTTATGAAGAGAAAATTTGAGTAGAGCAATAAATTCATACAATTCTTGTCTACTTTTAAGTATGGGCAAAGAACCTTCATGAGATTCACAAAGATCTAATGCCTGGTTCCAGGAAATATAATGGACTTGTCTCTGTCTTTGATGAAAGCAAGGAAGTTGGAATCCACTTGCCTCAATTGCTATGTAATAATTTGAATTTTCCCCCAAAAATACTCCACTGTAGTTGAAACATGTTTTGTTCATAAATATCTTATTTTGTTCTGTCTGTATCTTTGAAAATGTTAAATATATTTGAGCCAATATATTTGTTAATTCCTGTTCTGAATGGGGCCCAAAGCAATGATTTGGGTCACTGTTTCTGATGTGTTCTTCAAACAAATAATTGTCCTGAGTCCAGAAAACCTTGATGTTTGACTGAGTCACCCACACGTTGTTGCCTGCAATTGTGAACACACCAAGTTTGTTTGGGAGCTGTATGAAGTGATTCAGACAATAGGTGAACAGACCAAAAGAACACAGCATCAACAACACATTTTCCTTTTGTTGCTTCACAAGTCTACCATTTCTGAAGTGACTGACTGGGAACAGAAGCAATTGAAATCAGGTCAGATTTAGAATTGGTTGAGATGATTTGGGTTTGTTCATCCTTTCCTCTGCAAGTTTTCTGTGCAGCTTGTTAACTGTGAATTGGTGCACTGGAATTATTATCTTCCCCAGAGGAAGATGGAAGAGATCAAACAATTGTGTTACTTTGATGACAATGTTTTGAGAGAGACTAAATACAAACCAGACTTTCTTATACTTCCTCCATATGGGCTGCCTGGAATTGACAAACAGAATGTGGGCTCCAATGGGGACAATGTGATGTTGCCACCCCATTCCATGTGTTGAATAAGCCATTCATTGTCTTCATCAAAATATGTTTGCAGTTTGACCTCCAAACTGATATCTTGTTCCAAATGATCTGTACTCATCCAAAGCAGATTTGGCTGCTGTTTGGAAACTATTTTAAGACTGAAAATGTCATTGACATCTGTATTTTCTGGCTTGTCAATAACTAAGGATTGAACATCTTTCCTCTTTTTGGATGAAGGCTGTAAAATGATATCAACCCAACTCCCATGATTGTGTCCAGTGAACAGCACAGTTAAGTAGGGTGTGTTGTGAGATGACCTGATGTGCCATGTAAATGTTGCTACACTATGAAGTACAGTAATATCTACAGGCTTTTTAATATAATAAATGAAAGGATGTGCTGCAAATGGGAGGATAGTTTTGTAGGTATTCCTTTCTGGCCTCACACAAAATTGAATCTTCCATATTTTCCCTTCTTTCACGTACCCTCCATCACAGTGAGAACGTCTTGGAGGGTCACATGCCTGGTTTGTATTGAAATCTGATCTGAGAATCTCTTTGTAGCAAAATTCATCTGGAACTCCCATCAAGTACAAATTGTCAAACTGCCCTGCAATTAAATAACAATCTGTGTTTAAGAAGCACACCTGTATTTATAAAACATAGCAAACACTCAAAGATGAACACTTGCAGATGAAAGTGTTGATTGTTATGCAAGTGAATGCAGGAATAAGCAGCCATACACTCATTGACTATGCCCTTTGCATGCCAACAAACTTCACTCTTGACCAAGAGGGACCTATGAGCTGGCTGGACTCTCCCGGATCTGCACCATGTTCTATTTCAAGACAGGATTTTAGTGAAAGATTTCTGCCCATTTTTGTCGCAAGTGTGACAAGGGAGAAATGTAGGTTCCATGGAGCTTCTTTGTTTTCCTGAATCAGCATTTTATACTTTGTAGCAAATTCTCTTCTTTCTTTTCCTGAATCAGCATTTTATACTTTGTAGCAAATTCCCAACAGTTTCAAGATTTTTCTGTGGTTTACTTAGTGACAAACTGACACTTGCCTCTGTAGAAGCCTGAAACATCAAGCTCAAAGGCACTTGCATTTTCTGTGATTGAATGGTGCATTAAGTTTAGGATGCAGCTCCTAACAGCATGACCTCCTTTACCTCTGTTTAAATCATAGGACAACTGAAAGACAGTGCATTGGCCTCCTTGAACAGAAATATTCAGTTCATTCAAGTAATATTCCTGAACTCTTGGGTTACTGGAACAACCTGATACTGTGGTGTTGCCAAAATAACAGGTGTTGATAGACTTTGGTTTGCATGGTGTAGAACGTATGGTAATGTCAGCAGTCATTCTGGCATATTTTATAAAAGAATATAACACCAAAACCAAAACATTTGTTCTGGAATAAATGTTTTGAAATCTGTAAGAAATGCTGGAATCAAACATATATGAGCATTGTTTGCCTGAACTGTTGTTTCTCTGGATCAAACAAACAGTAGTTATCTCAGTGTCACTATCATAAGCTGCTAGCCCAGCATAGTCACAGGACTCAGTGTTATTTTCTCCTACTTGTGATATGTTGTCTATTGTCATGTTCAAATGATATCCATGATCAGTATTTAGCATGAGAAAATGAGTTGTGCATTCTTCACAAAGATAGAGATTTGAATAGAATGTAGTAGATGTGCCTGGTTTTATGACAAGTTTGTTTGTGATGCTAGTGACAGGTTTGTATGTGAATAAAATTTGCATAGATGAATTTCTACTGTGCAAGTGCACATGACATTGAAAAGATGATGTTTTATATGTGACATTGTTGCCTGGTTCAAGAACACTGTTTTCTGTTGTCCACAAGTCTGACTGTGTTCCTGGCCCATCATAAATCTCCAGTATTCCTTCACCTGTCACAGTTCTTATGAGAATATAGTGCAATTTAGAAGCAACAATTTGATAGACTTCCAGTTTGACACCAACTTGCTCAAAATATGTTACTTGGAGGACTGAACAATCAATATGTAAGTGCTCCTTTTGTGTTGAAGACAAAAACAGGGGAACACTAACAACTTGGCCTTTGTCAATGACACTGTAAGACAATAAAAATTCAAGCATGACAAATGGAATTGCACAATTTCTTATACGGATCTTCTGATGTTGTGAAAAGATAGCTGTTTTGGAATGAATTGCACTGAAAGTGAATTCATTGAATTCCTCCTTTTGTGTGTGTGATATTGGGAATCCAACTTTGCTGTCGTGGACCACCAATTTACCAAAACTACTTTTCTGGATGTTTACTGCTGAGAAGTAAATGTAATGAAATGTCATATTTAACCTCAGAGAGTCTTCCAATTTGAACAACAGTTGGTGACAATTTTTTATGAGATCACGATCATGTCCTCTGAATGTACGAAAAGGCCAAAGTTTCTCTGCAAACACAAAGCTACTGTAAATGTGCAAGAACCAAAACGAACGGAACAGCACAGTGAGTTCATTGAACGGAATGGTGTTTCATTTGTCTGTTTTTCTGTATTCATTCAGAAACCCCAACATTTGGCTAAGAATACATGTACATAATATCCCAGCTTCAGCAAAAATACAAATAACTCTGCCAAAATTTTGACAAGACAAATCAATATTCTATGTACCATCAAGAAAACAAAGTGTCAAACTTGTGTGACACACCCACAAAAGCCCGACGCCTGGAAGAACAGCGTGTGTTTTGAAATGGATTCATACCAATGTCTCAAGGGAGAATTATTGCTTGTGTTCATTCCTGTTGTTTTCGGCCTGTGGAATGCAAGCGAGAAAGCAACGGGACCTCCTCTCACTCCGAGGAGATTTTGTTTTTGTTTCGAATGTTCTTTGGTTGGATATTTTCTTGAGTTCAAATCAGTTTCCTCCTCTGAAGAAAGTGTTGGTGAAGAGAAGCGATTGTTCTGCTCACACGAGAAGAAAGTGACAAACCAGGAAAACGAACGAGCCTCAAGTGGTTTTCACATTGGGTGACGTCGACTTCAACTTCATCTGTCTGAACGGCACTTTTGACGTCGACGTCAAAATTTAACCTGACACCCAATTGCTGAGCGTCAAAAAACGGTCCAGACCATTCTTTGACGTCGTCAAGAAAAGTTGACGTCGACGTCAAAAAAAGTTGAAGTTGAAGTCGACGTCACCCAATGTGAAAACCGCTTCAGTCAAACAGTCAAACATGTCGGTGCACGCTTGCAACATGCCGCTTATTCGTGTGACCCGCCTCACCTCGCTCGTGTCCCGAGTCTCCACCAGTTGCTCTTTTCAGAAAAGTTCTTGATAACTTTTCAATGATATTGATTGATGTTTCAATGACTTGTGTTTCAGCTGCTTCATCAGTCAGAAGAAATGTCTTTTCCAACACCAGACCCACAAGTTTGAGAACGTAGCGAAACCAGTGTTTGGGTGAGATGCTTCCAACGTATTGGTGCAAAATTTCTCTGCTTATTTCACTAAATTCATGTGTGGTTTTAATCAAAATGAAGACAGCCAAAGATAAAAGCTTGATTTCAATAGCTTTCATGTTGATTCAGATCTGAAGAGGAAGCCATCTTGTTTTGAATCTGAATTGGAAAATTTTAAAGAATGATCCTTCAAAATTGTGGTAAAAACAACCTACTGGTGACTCAGTTGATGGGATCAAACAAACCATTGAAACAAGTTGCTTGAGAGTTGTCACCCCAAAACAATGTTTCCAGGGTTCTTCAATTGGCAACTGTCAAGGTTGAGTTGCTCTGCTGCGTTGACATCACCAACAGTGTTGGTTCAAACATGCGGTCATGTAGATATCGTCACGACAATTTTGGTTGTGAAATGACTCGGGCTGATTGTCTTTCTGTTCTCAAATGGTGAGTTTCATACGAAATTATTCACGATTCTTTCATGAATGGGGAGAATCGAGGTGAACTTGATCGCTTCTGTCTTGTGTGGTGCTGATGAATGGGCAGACATTGACATTTGAACGGACGGACTCTGCTGATTAGCTGGAGGGAAAGGTGAAACCACCAGGAAGTTGGCATGTGAGTCACTCAGGGTCCCCTGTTGTTGGCCAGGACTGGAAACTATGAAAACACACGGACAGACGGACAGACAGACAGACAGACAGACAGACAGACAGACACACACACACACATACACACACACACACACACACACATGAAAACCAGTTCTCCAGATGTCGCAGCATTGAATCTGGAATCTCATTTGCAACAAAACTTCCTCTGTCTCCTCAATGCTCTTTGCTTTGGTTTGTATGCAGGGCATTTGCCAAAATCGCAGATTTACTTGCAAAAATTGAGTCCGAATCAAGCGGTTCTCAATCTATGCCCACACACGTACACACAAATACACACACTTTGACCCCAAAAACAATGCATCCATGGCGCATCCAGTGTGAAGCACCCAGAGCGGACCGGCTCACAGTGGAGCCCGCTGTTCTCGCCTGGACTTCACTTCCCCTCAAACGGAATAACGCATGCGCACGGACCGTGGGCCCGCTTCACGTTGCATGCGTTCAGTCCCACGTGCAGCTCTATTTGCACTGGGTCGCTGTTTGCAAGGCAGCACGCAAGGAGCTGTACACACCTCTCCGTTTTTGTCCCAACCCAAAACCACTCTCACCAAACAGAAAAATTTCACTTGTCTTTTTTTGAACAAAAATTCCACTCGATTGTTTGCTCGAGCACTCTTTACCCATTTTCACACGCAAATTTCATTTGTGTGTGCTGAGTCGGTGATCAATAAAGTCAGTCCAACAGGGAGGGGTTTCTCATTCAGTGAGACCAAATTTGGTGGGATGGTCCAGCAGCAGATCCAGGGTTGAGTTCTGACGCTGTCGGGAGACGCAGCTCTGACATGGAAAATATTTGACGCGTGAATTGCCAAAAAGGGCGGGGCTAAATTTGTGGTTGTCAGGTTGAGGCTCGAGTCCTGACGCCGTGACGCTCCCTGGGTCCGCTGGATCTGCACAGTGAAGGGGTTTTCACCTTGGTAACGCCGTAAAGTTTTTTTGACGTACACGTCAACTTTATGGATGGCATCAACGAATGATCTTGACCATTTGTGACACCAACCAATTGGGCATCAGGTTAAATTTGATATTGACATCAAAATTCTGCTGTCAATGTCAACTTTTTTGACGCTGACAACGCCTGTGTGAAAACCTCTTGACGCAACACGCAACACGCGACGTATCCAGCGTGAAGCATGCCCGAACACCTGCGTTTGTTTTGAGGCCTCCACGTTGAGAGTACCTGAGGGAGAGACGATACCGGCGGCGTGTTGCTTGTTTGCGGCTCTGTTGCTATGGAGACACTCGCCGTTTCCAGGAACGAGCATGAACACACGAAACTTGTTCTCTGTCAGCGGAATGGGCCCGAAACACGATCGTGCAGGCCCGTGGCTTCGTTTTCAATAGGGACTTTTAGCCTCAGTGATATGGCCTCCGTGTTCCATGTCCAACGCACGGAATTGGGGACGTGGCACGTCGCTTTTCTCCCTTCTGACGAACGCTCTATCAACGTTCGTGCTGACCCTGCGTCGCCGTCGCTGAGTCGACGCAACGTTCGTTTGCTTGTTCAGGAATGGCGCAGCGACTGAGATCCTCGAATGGCGTGGCCGGTCAGAAACCGTCAGCAGCGGACAGCGACGGGCACAGCGGCACGTCGCATTGGCTACGTGCCGTTAAGACCACGCAACCTCAAATACATATACCCTGCTTTACGGTGTGCTTCAACGGTGCGTTCGTGCACAAGTCCAGGAGCTTCCAGTCTGTCTCGTGAGACAAAGAACGTCTGTACCTGGTTCGTTTGTTTCTGAACGTCGCAGCCGTTGGGTACGAAGCGTACCTCGAGTGTTGAAGAGATCCCGGGATACGTCCCCTCGACCTCCAGGGAACAACACAACGGTCAACTCATCACAGTCTTTTCAGAGGTTGAACGTCCCTGCTGCGCGACACGTACCACGCGCGCAACACGAACTTCCCGGTTCTGGAGAAAGTGGAGAGTACAGAACAACAACCAGCATGC
>JAAUXT010143275.1_pt1 | contig 19036 bp, 23 predicted proteins | sample 7278171 | NCBI WGS metagenome assembly JAAUXT01 (sample SAMN14350112, study PRJNA611818) | marine sediment metagenome | isolation source: surface marine sediment (1.8m) | place: French Polynesia: Moorea | collected 2018-08 | reverse complement strand
CCCCTCCCCGCCCTCTAATGCCCTAGCCACCCGGCCCGCCCCCATACGCCCTCAACTGCCACTTATTCCCTCCCCTCCCACTTATGCCCTCCCCACCCACTTATGCCCTCTCCATCCACTTACCCCCTCCCTGCCCACTTATGCCCTCCCCACCCTCCCCGCCCACTTACGCCCTCCCCGCCCACTTACTAACCCGACGAAATACTCGAGGAACGTCTTGTGACGCACTGGACCGTTCATGAAGATCTCCAACCCGATCTGTAGAACACAACAAGAACACTGGTCATTGTGGAGACGCGCTACGGGGATGGCGACCGAAAGCCGGCTGAAAAGAATGTCACACACTAGAATGCAGAGTGGCATGAATACAATCAATCTGCACTGAAGGATACAAAACAAGAACACCTGTCAGCGTCGAGACGTCGCACTCTGAGACGTCAGTGCAGGAACGCTCATCAGTGTAGGATTGACCACACACAGACACACACAGACACACACACACACAATCTATTTGATCCAGCACGTGTACAACACACGCACACAAACACACACATGTAAAAGAACTCTCTCTCTCTCTCTCTCTCTCTCTCTCTCACACACACACACACACACACACAAATCCTCCCCCCTCTTCAACCCACTATTTTGCCCCTCCCCCAAGCCCCGACCCTGAATCCGCTTCTGTCCCTCAACCCCAACACGTGAATTTCTGTTGTCAAAAGACACGTGTCACTGTGCATACCCATCAAGGTTCCATCAGTAACCAAGCTGTGTGTTTATGCAGTAAATGTATCTAAATGGAAAACGAGAAAAGGCACATATTCATTGCCCGTTCTTCCCTGATGCACAATCAGACGTGGATCCAGGGCCGAAACCACACAGGATCTGCGCCCTCAGCGCACCTTCCAAACACCTACCCCCGGAACCCCCAACAGCATGGTGCCGAACAACCCTTTTTTTTCAAAATGACGACCCCCCTCTCTACGTCATCAGGACCACCCCCAATATGGAGGTGGATAGGTCCACCATTTGCTGGCTCCATTCCCAAGACAAATATTGATGCAAAAGCAAGACGGCAAAAATAGATTTCAGCACATCCCATTCGTCCACAGATTCATTTGTAGCCTCAACACCTCAATTGGCAGAATGTCTGCAACTCAGGTTGCCAAAATAGACAGAACAGAACTCCTGATTTTCTTGCAGATTTGTGTCCTGAGGATCTGTGGTCTTTGGCCCAAGTGGAGAAAACCCTTCAGAGATTGTGTTTTTGCCTCTGTAGGAATCATCATCTACACTGCACTGATCTGGATCATATCTGTTGTTATCTGCTTTTGTGCCATTGTATATTGGCCATATAAATTTGGCCTTAAGAAAACTTTTTTCATCATGTCAATGAGAACCTTTTTTGAAGTACTTGTCAGAGTCAGTATCATTCATTTGGGGGTTTCCAACACCAATGCTATTTACAGTATCATTGCAAAACACAACAAAGGAAACAAGAGACATTTTCTGCTGTTCCTTTTGACATCCATTCTTGTTCTTGTTATCTCTTTAGTGACCTCTCTTTATCCTGTATTTGCTTCTTTTGAATCTGCTGTTATGTCTTTCAGAGGATCATTAATGACTGGTTCAGAAGTTGAGCTTTACCTTCTTGTAGTTTCAGCCATTGTGAATGCCCTCTTTCAAGTTCCACTCCTACCAACTTGTCTGTTGCTGTCTGTCAGCTGTTCTATTGCAAACAATTTTAAAAAGCTCAAGAATAAGTTGGCCTTATTTGAAGATCATGAACAGATCAGGACCATGAAAGAAGATCCCCTCATTGTAGTGAAGCAAAAATTCTATGAACTATGCAGTTTGACTTCTGAAGTTGACACAATCTTCAAACACTATGTTGGGACACTGACTGTTTCAATTGGAGTCACCTCATTTTGTGCTATCTACTTGAACAACACAAATGGATGTGGAGAAGTTTACACTTTGACCTTGACCTTGTTGTCTGTGTTTCTGGGAGTTCTTATTCTCTGTGTGAGTGGAGATGTGATCACTTCTGCAGTGAGTACAACATTTGAATATTTTGATAAAACTGGTCCTACTTAATTCCTCAAAGTACACAGTCAGTTTGTTTCAGGCAGAAGAATTTGGACATTCTCTTGGACAGGTAGACACCAGACATTTGTCAGAGAAAACTATGAGTGATGTGAGTTGCCTCCATCTTCCCATTATCTGAAAAAATCTACAGAGGTTTCAAAATTAAAAAAAAAACAACCATTTCCTTTTTTCAGCTTCATATTTTCCTGCTTCACATGCAGAGATACCCACCTCAGCTCAAAATAGCAGGAATTGTAACTCTCAACTACAACACTTTCATCACAGTGAGCTGCAGTTTTCTTTCTTTTCTCAGTAAACTTGGTTGCATTTCTCAGTTCAGTGATCTGCCAGTCTTGAAGACTGGAAACATTCCTGAATTGGGGTCATGGGACCAGATTCCCAACCCCCTGAACAAAGTTATTTTCTCTCAATTTTTGATAGAACCAGGTTGTCCTGGGTCATCAGTCATCCCCAAACAAAATTGTGACCTTCCACAATGGTGGATCCCAATGATACCGCGTCCACCCATGTATGCCTCACATTTTTTTTTCCCAAAAATGAACATCAAAAGTGGGGTTGTGTCTTGTAAGTGGGTGTTAGATTGATATAATTTCAAACAAGCCGCCACCAAAAAAACAAGGCAAAACTGAGGGTGCGTCTTTGTTTTTGGGTGCGACATATACACGGGTGAATAAGGTAGGAGTTGATCCTTTTCTCATTATTCTCATTATTATTTCTTCCAGTTTGTGGCGACTGTGGCTGCTTACTACGTCATGATCCAGGATCTCAGCGCTGGGGATGCGTCCTGCTCCAAGATGTTCAACATTGCCACTGTTGCCCCTGGCAACAGGACCAACACAACCTCGGGAGTGTAGGGAAAGAACAAAAATCCGGAGACGCGATATGGGAAGAGCAGGAGTCACAAACCAGGGCCGAGTCAGACTGACCCTCCCCGACACAAATCCTGCATCTGCTGAAGATCCTCAGCTGCTCAACCAGGGGCCCTATTCGATTGCACCGCAAACAACTGCAAATTTGCGGTTGGTATGGGTTGGTGTGCAAGCAATCGAATAGATCTATCCGAAACAGACGACAAATTTCCACTGCAAACACGCTCGTTGTGGAGGCTTACTTTTGATGGTTCAGTCAGTTTTGGGTGGGTGCAAACTGGACCCGAAATTTGCGGTGCATTCGAATACGCCCCAGGGGCAGATCCAGAATTCGGTCAAGGAGGCCCGCCCGCCCGCTCGAGGGAAAGGCAACTTTTCATTGCATAATGCTGAAAAGTGAGAAAAAATATTTGCACCTGTGGCAAAAGATCAAGGCATTATGTGTTTGTTCTGGGGGTCAGGGGGCTCCGGACTCCCAGGTCCCCCTGGATCCGCCTGTGGTTATGTGTGCACATAGGGGAGGATCCACATAGCACCACCCCTTCACACCCGCACATTTACAGAACGAACGTACAGTTCTGTGTGCAAAGCCATCGCCATTATGTGCAGTGTTCATCACAGTTCCATTCACATGAAAATCTCTGTGTGTACAGAATAAGTGATTGATGCAATGGCAATAGAGATCAAAGAACGGATTCATTGTACACTTTTTGCTCGTTCCCATTCAGGGGTGGACGAAAAGAGCGGACGCATCCCTAAAAACACACCCGTGTCACCACCGTCACAAAAATCGCTGGATACCCAGTTTTGACACGCAATACACGCTTTGGTTCGCTTGGGGTGTATTCGATTGACCCGAAATTCACAGCAAATTTGCAGTTGGTGTGCATCCAATCAAACAGAACCGACCACCCAACCCGAAATTTCCACCTCAAACAATGGAGGCTCACTTTTGATGGTTCAGTCAGTTTTGGGTGGGTGCAAACTTGACCCGAAATTTGCGGTCCAATCGAATACGTCCTTGGTAAATTGTTCGGAGTTTGGGCACACCGCTCCAGGTTCAGGGCTCACCACGAGTCCTAGATCCACCCCAACACTTGCGAAATTGTGCTAACTCCCAACGTACAGGGCAGGCTTTCAATGCAAGTTTGTTCTGTACATATCTTTTCACGCCCGACACCAACACGGACGAGCTACAAGTTGCTGCAACTGAGATTGCAAAATGGAGAGAACAGAACAACTGATTTCATTGCAGATTTGTGTCTTAAGGATTTGTGGTGTTTGGCCCAAGTGGAAAAAGCCTTTCAGAGATTGTGTTATTGCCTCTGTAGGAATTATAATCTACTCTGCACTAATCTGGATTTTCTCATTAATTCTGAATTTATGTGTCAGTGTCTACTGGCCCTACAAATATGGTCTGAACAAAAGTTCATTTTCAATGTCAGTGAGAGTTATTTTTGAAGTTGCTGTCAGAATTAGTGTGATTCATTTGGGAGTGTGTAAGGGGAAGACTATCCACAGCCTCATTGCTCAATGTGGCCAAGAGAAGCAGAGAATATTCCTGTTGTCAGTAGTATTCTTTCTTGTGGTGGCTCTCTCCTTGTTATTCTCACTCTATCCAGTGTTGTATGCTTTGCCAACAGCACGTGATACATTCAGAGTATCATCTATCACTGGAGCAGAAGGGGAAGTTAATTTCATGATTTTTTCTCTGTTTATTTGCAACATATTCCACGTAACTTTCCTTCCAAGTTGTCTTGTGCTGACTTTCAGTTGTTCAATTGCAAACAAATTCAAGAATTTGAAGAGCAAGTTGGCATTGCTTGTTGGCAATAAATTATTTTTCACTTCAAAAGAAGACCACCTGGCTGAAGTAAAGCAAAAATTCTTTGACATATGCAACTTGACCAGTGTTTTGGACACAGTGTTCAGGCATTACATTTCAACAGTAGTGTTATCAATGGGAGTGACCACAGTTACTGCCATATACCTGAGCAGTACAGTTGCATGTGCAGATACTGGCACTTATTTGCTAACATTGACTATAGTTCTTCTGGGATTGCTTGTTCTTTGTACCAGTGGAGATATGATCACTTCTGCAGTGAGTAGGAAGCCATTCCTTCAGACACAATTGCACTCATTGCCACAAGAAGTTTATCAAAGCAAAGCGTCTTCCTTTCAGGCAGCAGAAATTGGACATTGTCTTGGACAAGTGGACACAGGTCTTTTGTCTGAAAAAAATTTGGCTGAAGTGAGTTCAATGAAAAATTGTTGTGTTGTTGTCAAACAAAACACAAGCAAGTTTCAAACTTGCAATTCTGACAAGTACATAAGCCTGTGGTTTTTCTTTTTCAGCTTCACATTTTCCTGTCCCACATGCAGAGATACCCACCTCAACTCAAAGCAGCAGGAATCGTGACACTCAACTACAACACCTTGATCACGGTAATTCTATACTTCTCCGATTTCTCAATTGATCTACTCAGAAACAATATTCAGTTTGGTGGCAGGGCAAGAAAATGCATGTTTGGGCCACTTCATGGCCTGGAACTCAATTGGTAATTGCAAGCTGAGGTGTGAACTCCTCTGGTGATTGCACCTACCAGAATCACACACTCTGCCAGCAGGGGCAAATCCAGAGCAAAGAGAGACCTGGACCGAATCACCCCTGAACACAGTTCTAACTCCGTTCACCTTTGTTTTCAGTGTCTGGTGTGAAACCTGTCAGTTTCAACAGGACACAATTTCAGTCAGATTCACTCTGGGACAACTCTCTTGACCAGATCCAGGGTTTATCCTTGGCATGCTGAGCCCAAATGCAACAACCAAAGCTTTGTTTTCAGTTTCTGGCGACTGTGGCTGCCTACTACGTCATGATCCAGGATCTAAGCGCTGGGGATATCTCCTGCGGCAGCATGGCCATTGTGCGTTCCGTCGCCCCTGGCAACGGGACCAACGTCACCATGGCAACGTAGACTGAAGCCACAAGACAAAGTTCGTTCATTCTGCACCCTGGCAACGTAGAATGAAGCCGCGAGACAAAGTCTGCTTGCTCAGTCTAAAGACAACGCTGCATCCCACTGCTCCCTGGCAACGGGACCAAGATCACCATGGCAACGTCGAATGAAGCCGCGGGACAAAGTCTGTTCAATCTGCAGTTAGGAGACGAACGCTGCATCCCTGTTCCCCTGACTTGACGCTCACTGCCGAGGCGGTGGCGGCGGGGGGGGGGGGTTGAAATCATCAGCAGAGGGTGCAAATGCTTTGGGTCCCCAAGCACTCATGTGAGGTGGGTGGGTGTGCAAAAATGAGTGTCTTCAGCACTGAATTTTCAGGGGCGGACCCACAGGCGCAACTTCCATAACGTCTGACAAGATCTTATGTTTGTTGGCCTCACTTCTCACAGACTCCTGTGGGACATTTGTGATTGCACAAGACGCACCGCACCGCCTGCCTAACGCGCGTGGCGCAGTCGCAAAGAGCAGCGTCAGTTCGTAATGATCACTGTGTTTACTGTTCATTTTGCTACCTGACTTTGAAATGTCTCTCGTTGTTATGGGAACTGACAACAAATATGCATGCACCCTTTGCGTAACGATCGGTGGAAATGCACAGAAAACAAAACGCAACTTTTTGGGGGTTGTTGTTTGTTGCTGCAGCAACTTAGTTTTCCATGCAAAAAATATTCTGCAGGAAAGCTGGTGCCAGGTTGGGACATTCCATACTCCCCGACTGGCTTTTTCCCCCTTCAACCAAGAGTCAGGAGCCATCTACGCTATCAAAACAACCTATTGTGTTGACTTTGGGATCTGTGGCCTGTCTCTCACCTTGCACAAACCCCTGGATCGGTCCCTGTCCCTCTCCTCACCAGCATCGGTTTTGGCCAGTGTGTAAACTGGTTTTTTTATGTTGCACATCTGCACATCTTCCCAACAACGATGATCGTGTCGGTCCACAGGTGCTCTCAATTTGCCCAGACCCTGGATCTGCCCCAAAACTCGAACATCGATCGCTCATATGTTTTACGAGGTTCGTACAACATGATGTGGGTAACCGGACGGTACTCAAAGGCGGATGGCCGATCAGTCGCGATCCTTTTAGTGGGTCAAGGTGAGGTAATGGCCTCTGTGCACAGTGAAGATCGGCGTGCTACATCAACTGTGGACACTGCTGTGAGCAATTTTGTGTTGCCTGTTTCGGAGGGTGCGCCGAATTGGCTGTCAGACAGTGTTTTGCCGAGATGCCTCCGGAGCACAATCCACGTCGAAAAGAGGACCAACGGGCTGAAATTCGATTCATGGTGAAGGAAGGATGTACCCAGAAACAAATTCTTGAAGCACTGCGCAGAATTCATGGAAATGAAGCCCTCAGCCAGTCATCAGTTCAGAGGTGGGTGTGTCGAATCCAGAATGAAGGCGACAACATCAGGGACAAACCAAAGTCCGGAGCGCCTCTGCTGCGTGCACAGAAGGTCCCTTTGATCAGGCAGTTGCTGCAGGGTGACCGCAGGAGCTCTGTGAGAGAACTGGCCAGAGCTTCTGGACTGTCTGTTGGATCAACACACAAAGTGCTGCGAAAAGATTTGGACCTCAAGAAGAGACCTGCAAAGTGGATCCCACATCTTCTGACGGCACCACAACAAGCCAGACACCTTGCTCTGTCCAGGCAGTGCTTGGCTCTCATGCGCCGATGCAGAAATCCTGTCAGCCACCTTGTGGCTGAAGATGAATCCTGGGTCTTCACATGGGACCCAGACTCCAGAAGAGCTTCCTGTGAGTGGCTGCGCACAAATGAGGAGCGTCCAACCAAGGTCAGAATGGAGCGTGCAGATGCAAAGGTGATGCTTGTGGTGTTTTTTGACCGGGAAGGCATGATTTACTGGGAGTTTGTACCCAATGGGCGTGGCATTGGGAGGATCCTGTACCAACAAATCCTTGAAAGATTTCGCCAGTGCCTGCGCCGCTGCCGACCAAGACTGTGGCATTCTGTTGGAACTGACTCATGGAGACTTTTGCACGACGGGGCTCCTGCCCACAGAGCTGATTCCACAGTCAGATACCTGGATTACCACGGCATCACAACCATGCCCCACCCAGGCTACTCCCCTGGCTTGAACCCATGCGACTACTGGTTCTTTGACAAGATGAAGAAAGCCATCAAGGGCATTCGGATCGAGGATGTGGACAGTCTCAAACTGGCTGTGGATGCCTCCATTGGTGCAATCACGGCTCGAGAATTTGCTGATGCCATGGATCGCTACCCAGTTCGTCTGCGCCGCTGCGTTGCTGCAGGTGGGGATTATTTCGAGTGACAGTGACCTGGAACTTGGCTGACTGATGGACAATGGTCTCTTCTTTGTCTAACCCAAATTTCACTCCTCTGAGTGCAAGGATAGATGAGTAAGCGAATTTGCAGTAAGGCATGTCTGGGCGTGGTCGACAACCACACCCTTCCTGTTACTGTTAAGAATTTGACTTTGTCATAAGGCATGTTTCAAGGCACATTAATAAAGTCTTCATAACCAAAAAATGATGGTCTTCAATCGCAAAACACGCCCAGGATATCCGGTTACCCACATCATGTTGTACGAACCTCGTATGTTCATTTTGCACACAACAAACATTTCTGCCGTGGTGATAATAAACAAAGTTTCTGTCCATTAACTCGTCTGTAACGATTTGCAGATTTCCATCTGCAAAAATCCAAATGTTCTGTCTTGGTCTCTGGGTTGTCGTTTTCACTGTAGAAATACAAAGCATCTCAAAATATTCTGCAACAAATGGCACTTTCAAGGAAAACTTTTGCATCAGGTTCAGGTCTGAGTAGAGTTCCAAACTTGGTAGCCATTCTGCATCAGTCGACAGGCAGGAGTAGATCTACTGTGTGCTGACAACCTCTGAACAGTTATCCAACAGGAACTACAATTGGTTCCTGACTTTGAGTGATCACTATGGGGTGGGATCAGTGGCCGGTCTCTGTCCTCACCAACATCATGAAGATCTCTGGGTTCTGGCCAGTGTGTAAACTGCACTTTAGGAGGCACAAAATTGGAAACACAGTGCTCATCATGCACACAACAGTCCTGTTTGTCTATTTCACCATATTTGTTGCATTCAAGGAATATTTTGTGCTCAAACTTTTGGGATTAAACAAATCATCTGTGAGTCATATCATTGTAAATTTTGGTGACATGATGGTGAAAATTTGTATTTTGCACATTGCAATCTTCAGATACAGAAACATGACATGTTTAACAAGACTCAGCATTCACCATTTGATTGTTAACATATTAATTGTGATGGCATTTCTTTTGCCACATGTTGTCTACGTATTTTCTGCAAACAACCATATTGTTAATGCCTCACAAGCAGTAAAAAGAACCAAACTCACAACTTTCAGCAAATCAAATGAAGAAGCTGTGCTCTGGTTGGTCTCTCGTTGTCTCTATCATCTCCTTGATATGACCTACACTCCAATCTATCTGCTGTTGTTTTGGTCATGGGCACTGAGATTTAATTTTGACCAACTGGAGCAAAAGATGAAGAAACTTTTGAACGCAAAGGAGTTTTACTGTTCTGATTCAGAAATTCTGACCAGGACACACACCAAAATTGTGGAGCTGTTTGACACTGTTGACACCCTTGATGCAGGTTTTGGCTTTTACAATACAGCAGCAAGTTTCAAAACCACATATGCTATTGTGATTACAATATTCCTACAGGCAGTGGACAGTTGTCTTGCTTTAGCTGATGTAGTAATTGCCTTGATTTACAACTTTTGGGGAATCCTCATGCTGTGTCTGTGTGGAGAGCTACTTCATAGAGGGGTGAGTATTCTCAGAATTATTGCAATTCCTAGAAATGGTCTGCTTTGAAACAGTAATTCAAAATTTAGTGAGGACATCATTTTTTCTCTTTTGTGGCTTCAAGTCCAAAATTTGTCATGCTCTTGACATGCAGGCTGAAAATGTGGAACATGTTCTGGGCCAATTGGATCCCAGCCAGCTGAGTGAAAAGGCCCACAGACAGGTCAGTCTCTGGTCAAAACACAGTGCCTCAAGACAAGAGGAGGTGCAAGTTTTTCTTTGTTGCTCTTTTCTTGCCTTCATGCACAAACACTTGCTTGTGGACAAGCTGCTAGTTTGTGCAGTTGGCCTGTCCCTGACCGAGTTCAAACTGATGTCAGTGTTTCGAATTCATTAGCGTCAAGTGTTCAAAGAAAACATCTTTTTCAGATTTTGGACGGGTTTGTGCCAAAACCGCACTCCTACCCCACCCCTCCCCTCCTTCTGTCGCAGGCAGAAGTCATTCTTCAGTGTTTTATTTTCACAGTTCAAAAAGCTCCTGCCTCGCATACACTCCCAGGACCCCGGACCCCCACACCCCTTCCAACAGTAGAAATGCTGATTCCTTGCCCCCCCCCTCACCAATTGCAGAAATTCTGATTCCCTGTGGCTTCGTCTCTTGCAGCTGACAGTCCTGCTGCTGCACATGCAGAGATTCCCTCCTCAGCTCAGAGTGGCCGGGTTCATCCCCCTCAACTTCAACACGCTCCTCGCTGTGAGTTCGGTCTACCATCACACGTGTGTGTGTGTGTGTGTGTGAGGGGGGAGGGTGACCTGGTCTTGAATCCGGGAACCACAGCACAAGAGGAGATCAAAGATTAACGAGCCTGCGGCCAAAAGCAGGCAGCGAGACCACAAACGAAAACCAGATCTAGAAGTTGAAAATTTCCAAAAAAAAAGAACAATTCATTAGTTTACCCCAAAAGTAACTTCAGTTTGCTCCTGGTATTTCCAGTCAGGGGAAAACCAACTTGGTCAGGGGGGGGGGCCTTCCCTTTGCAAACCAACGTGGTTTCCACAAACATTTTTGGGGTAACTGCACAAAGCAGGCGGCAAGCCGGCAAGCCGCAGGCTTCTGCATGCAACTTTACCACCCTGACACACAACTGCTCCAATACCCTGACGCACAACGTAGAGAAACAAATGCAGACATAAAACCGCTCCAGCACCCGAAAACACAAGTCTGAGGGACAGTCACCGGATTCACCATACTCTCCCCTGGAGTGCATCACATGACAATCCAGGAGACCTATCACAGCAGATGCTGTTACTGCTCATCTCTTCTTGCAGCTGGTCGCCTCAGTCCTGGCCTATTACGTCATGATACAGGACATGGGAGAAGGAGAGACGGGGTGCAGCGCGTTGGTAGAACCCTTCCTCAACTCTTCTGACACCAGTTAGGAGGAGAGTGCACCTTTCAAGGGGGTGCACTCTGAGGGGTGCACCCTGTCTTCAACATCACAAACAGCTGAAAATAGGGAGGTGCAACTGGGTTTGGCGTACTGCATCAGGGTGTGGGTTGTTTATGGGGGGTGCACTGAGGGGTGCACTGTGAACCCTGCAGTGATGCACTCTCCACTTCAGGCCTGATGCACAAGGAAAACAAGAGGTTTGAAACTTTTGAAAAGGCTGAACTTGTTTGCTATAACTTCACCTGTGATTTCGTCACTTACACACTGTTTCTGGGGGACAAATTTCTGAAGACACAAATCAAACTTCAAAGTGTCCTTGTTGCCTTTTAAAGATTGTTCAGTGAGGCAGAAAGCCTATGTGTGGACACAGACACCGACATCATTGTACTGGAACATGAGGTACTTTGACAACAAAGTTTGGAGATTGTTGCAATGCACCCCCAAGCTCAGGAAAACAATTCGTCACCTTCGTCACCGGTGGACTGGATTGCTGCAGGATGACAACCTCCTCCCCCAAATGGACAAAGTTTCCTTGCCTTTGTGCCTAACCTCGCTTCTGCCAGATTCCCCCTTCTGACCTGACTCCCCTTCAGGATGGACTCGCCCGTATCCTGACACACCTCCCAGGACCCTCACCCACCCACCTCACTCTTCAGGATGGACTGGCCCGTATCCTGGACACCCCCCCCCCGCCTCACCTTCATGATGGACTGGCCCGTATCCTGGAACCCCCCCCCCCCGCCTCACCTTCATGATGGACTGGCCTGTATTGCGGATCTCGTTGACGAGTCCGGTCATGACGGTGGCGCCCTCTGGCCAGCGCTGCGTCAGCGCGCACTCCCGCAGCACGAGCCACAGCTTCTCCGGGCGCCCCAGGTGGTCCGAGTCGCTGATCTGCACCGGGCACATCGGGTCGCCTGGCAACGCAAGTGAACATCGCGTTACCCGACATAACATCAGATCAAGTCACCAGGCAACACAAGGGTGGATCAGGTTTAACCCGGCATCACAGGGGCACATGGGGTCACCGGGCAACACAAGGACAGATAAGGTTACCTGGCAACGCAAGGGCAGATCGGGTCACCTGGCAACACAAATATATATCAGGAAACCCAGCACTTGACCCAACGTCCCATCAGGGAACCTGGCAACACAAGGTCACCCAGCAACACAGGGCAAATATGGTTAGCTAGCAACACAAGGCGTGCCGCCAAGCACTACAAGGGCGTGAAGGGTCACCTTGCAACACACAAGACAGCGTGTTTGTGACAACACAACTCACGCACGCGACAGTGGAAACGAGGATGTGGACGCAGTACGTACGAGGTTCGTCCCACAATTTTCCTTCTTTTTGCGATGGTGTCTGATTGGGTGGGTGCACGGAAATTTTGGGGACATGTCTGGACTCTGGAGCTTCTCTTCTTCATTTTGGTGGGTCTTCCATCACACCATGACTTTTTCCCACGCGTTGGGAAGAGCAAACATGTGATGCCCCTCCTAACAGTCTGCGACGTTCCGCCACAGTCAAAACATGCAGGCCCGCGTGGAGCAGCGTGGATCAATCAAAACTTTCTTTCTCATGGGATTATCTCAGTCAAAAATCCACCAAAATTTGGTTGCAGCTTATGGAGACAATGCTCTTTCAAAGACTCAAGTCAGATTTTGGTTCAAGAGGTTTGAGGAGGATCCAGCAGCCTCTGCAAGTGACAGGAAACACACGGGAAGACCCAAGGTCAGACACACAAAAAGACAACAGATTGAGGAGGCTTTGGAAGTGGATCGACGACAGACTTTAAGGCAGTTGTCTCAGGTGACTGGTGTGTCCAGGATGACGATCCAGCGTGTGTTGAAGGATGCCAAGTTTGCCAAACTTGCCCCCAAGATGATCCCTCATCTTCTGACCCAACAACAAAAGGATTTCAGAGCTCGGATCAGTGCCAAACTTCTGCAGGAAATGAACAGGGATCCAACTGTCTTGCAGCGGATTGTCACCTGTGATGAGTCTTGGGTCTTCACATTTGACCCAAGAACAAAACAGGGTGACATGGAGTGGACCCCCCTGAAGATCCAAGGCCAGTCAAGTGTGCAAGATTGAGGTCACAAAGGAAGACAATGCTGGTTCTGTTCTTTGATGCGCGTGGCCCAATCCACATGGAGTTTGTTGACTTTGGAACTGTGACAACTGAAGTTTGGATTCAAATTCTCAGGCGATTTCGGGAGGATCTCAGGCGCAAAAGGAATGACTTGTGGACTGCAGGCAACTGGTGGTTCCAACAGGACAATGCCCCTGCACATGTGTCAAACCTTGCCTTGGAATATTTGCACAAAGTGGACATGGCAGAGAGACTTTGGGACCACCCTCCCTACAGTCCAGACCTCGCACCATGCAATTTTTGGGCTTTTCCGACACTCAAAAGTCACATCAAGGGTCACAGATTTGAGTCCCTGGAGGATCTGAAGACAGTGGTGCAAAGAACAATGAGATCCATGGACAAGGAAGACTTTGCCCACTGTTTTGACAGGCTCAAACATCGGTACGAACAGTGTCTTCAGGCTGAGGGAGATTACTTTGAAGGACAAAGAAGGAGGAACAACTGAGAAATGATTGTCAGTTTTGGACATTAATTTAAATGGCAAGGGCATCGCAGAACCCCTCATGGCTGCCCTCATTCAATCTTTGATCTCTGGACTCCAAATTGTCAGATTTTGAAAAAATAAAGACCATCCGAAGTGTCAAAAAATTTGTGTCAAAGTTGCGCAAAAATCGTGTGAAAACAAACAGCAGTGGGTCCACCATCGCAAAGTGATAGGGGAATTCAGGGACCAACCTCGTACGTCAGGTCAAATAGACCGCACGCAGTGAGACACGCACGCGCTGTGAAGTAGTGCGCTGATGGTAAGATACGTACGCGCTGTGACGTCACGCGCGAGCGTCGTGAACCAGTCCCGGAGCTGCGTCTCGTGCTGCGTCTCCGGCGCCTCCTTCCGCATCACGAGGAACAGCGTCGCCAGGTCCTTCTGAAGCAACACATCGCGCATGCGCGTTGCGGGTCCTGTATCGCAGATCCATCCAACAGGCTACCCAGGACACTGACACACTGAAACCCATGTACCCCTGCCCCTGGCCAACTGACGTTTTCCATTGACGCAGCAAATCTGCCAAGTCAACAGGCACTGCATGTACCCTCGGGAGTGTCTGACGTTCAGATCAACCCCGCGTCACACCCACAGCAGTGGCTTCAAACTTGACGTTATATTTATTCGTTCTCAGATCTGTGTTGAGGATGGATCTGAAAACGACAGGTTCTTCATCCTCTTCAGGAAGTCAACTGCGGTGTGACAAACCAGCTGAGGACTTCCACTGAACAGCCAGTGTGTTGTCCCCAAACTATGCCCTTGGAACTCTTCATTATTGCCCACAAGTTGGGCTGCCTTTGGCAATCGTTCGAGAAACAACTTGTAAACAGAGATTCTTTTGTCAGTAAACTACTTCGTGAACATACCAAGGCACTGTCTGACACATCCTCTTCTTTCTGCATGGCGAAATCAGCGACTCTGTCCAGTCGTCTGCAAATGTAACGCTCAAGGTTTATTCAGGCGAAGCGTTTCATCATTTTACGTCTGACTCTCTCCTACTGAACATTTACCATGTCCGCAGGTACAGTCTATTTGTTCTTTTTTACAATTAAATTAATTCCAAATCGCTCGAACGTTGAAATTCTAAAATTTATTTTTGAGATAAGTGAAAGTTACATTTCTTGAGCCTCGTTGTGGCAACAGGTGTCGTGTCTTGCAGACGACGAAAGGTTTGTTCAATTACAACAGATTTTTGTGTTTTTTACTCTCTGGAGCCTGCCCTTAAACTTCAAAGTGAGGAACTGTCGGCCTTATGAGCGAGTTTTGTTCAAAGAGGACTCATTCTGTGAGTAAATTCAGTGAATAGCCCAAGAAAGTAAAAGTTTGTGTCTGCTGCACCGGTGGCCGGTGAGTCTTGCATTCCACCCAACGTGTGAGTTTCCCTCTCAATTTGTGGAACCGTCTGGCCCCTGTAGGTCTGGATCTACAAGGGCTCTGGAGCCATGGCCAATCCTACGGGTAGATTCTAGATCTACTGACGGCTCGTCTTGAGTTGTCCCCTTCCACCCGTTGTGGGGTTTGCACAGTCAGTTCTGCTGTCGCCAAAGCTCGTTGATGACGTTGACACGTCAGTGTTGGTACAGTTGCATTCAGTCAAACCTGTCACACTTGCTCCGATAAACTTCCTGTTCCCTTTGACTTTTGCCTGCCTCTGGCTACGCAAGTGAAGTCGTGGCAGGTCTGGTCAAACTTGGTTGTGAAACCAGGGGGTGGCGGGTATCCAGGGTCGAGGGTGGGCAGCTCACCAGCTCCCAATCCTCCCGTGTCATGCAAACGCCATTTCTTCCTTGTCCATCCGAAAGTATGAAATTCCACTGACAAATCCAAAAGTACAAAGTACCCCACTCAAGTGAGTTACGCCCATCCTCGATTTGGTCACAGCTGAACAAAAATTTCTGTCTACGAAGGGGAATTCTTTTCTGGCGAGAAATGTTACTGAACATGATGAAGGTATTTGACACAATTTCTTTTGTGCGAGAATTGGGAACAAAAGGCAGAACAAAAGGTGACATGACAAAAACAGTCAATAAACATGTCAAATGCCGTCAACATTTCTCGCCAGAATGGGATCCCCCTTCGTAGTTGTGGAAGTTTTACTGATCAGAACCAGGACACCCGAGACCAGACCTTTGTGAGGACTGGGTGGTCCTGACCAGAGTTGTTCCGGTGTGGGAATTCCTCCCGACTAAATCCTCATCCCGGGGGGGGGGGAATGGCATTCCCAGTTGAAGCGCCCCCCTGGGGGCAACAATTTACGGCCCTATTGCTACCCATATATTGCCAAGGTGGTGAGGTTTTACTGATCGATTTTGGTGACAGAATTCCGTGAGATTTACGGAACATACATATTTCCATCTACACGGGTCCGTGACGTCTTCTCCTTTTCCCCACAGATGGAGCTGTGTAGCCTGTTGCGTAGCCTGAGCCTGAGCTACGTGACGTCTGTTTGTTTTCCCCGCAGATGGAGCTGTGTAGCCTATTGCTGAGCCTGAGCTGTGCCACGTGACGTCTTCTGGTTTTCCCCACAGATGGAGCTGCAGAGCCTATTGCTGAGCCTGAGCTGTGCCACGTGACGTCTTCTCGTTTTCCCCGCAGATGGAGCTGCAGAGCCTATTGGTGAGCCTGAGCTGCGCCCTGGTGGCGGTGACGGCGCAGAACCCGCCGCCCGTGCAGCACATGAACCAGAAGATGGCGCAGCAGCAAAACGTGCTGCGGGACAAGAACATGGTGCAGGACCAGCAGTGAGTGGGGTCAGGGTGTGGAAGCAGAGTCAGGGTGCAGGACCAGCAGTGAGTGGGGTCAGGGTGTGGAAGCAGAGTCAGGGTGCGGGACCAACAGTGAGTGGGGTCAGGGTGTGGGAGCAGCAGGCAAGGTGCGGGACCAACAGTGAGTAGGGTCAGAGTGCGGGGAGCAGGAGGCAGGGTGCGCGAGCAGCAATGAGTAGGGTCAGGGTGCGGGAGGAGGACTGAGTAGAGTCAGGATGTGTGGGACCGACAGTGCGCGCGAAATTGCTTCAGCGAAGCTTGTACAGATTTGCCCAGTTTCCTCGGAGCTCACCCGAGGGAGACTTTGCGCTCCTCGCACGAGACCGCAGAGATGTGTGGATCCTCCAGATGTCTCTCCCGTCAGGGATCCGCGAGTCACACCCGAAGTCGTTTCTGAGATGAGCGTCAGGTGGCACGACTGTCGCAACAAACAGCTGTTTGTTTTGCAAACAGCTGATCTGATCCCTGTGCAATGTTTTCACAGGCCTGTAAAATCGTTCCGTGTGTGTGCGAATTTTAATTGAGGACAAGTGTATGTGTGTGTGTGTGTGTGTGTGTGTGTGTGTGTGTGTGTGTGTGTGTGTGTGTGTGTGTGTCGGGCTGGGAGCGGAGGTCCGGCCGCTCTCAATTGTGAGCTTCAGCAAAGTCAGGCAAAACTCTTTTTGGGGCAGAGTACTCCGACCACCCCACACTTTTAAGACACGCACACACACGCACACACACGCACACCATCTCAAGCACAGAAACCCGCAACACACACACACACTCACACACGCACGCCCACACACGCCCACCACACACACACGCACGCCCACACACGCCCACCACACACACACACACACACACACACACACACACACTTGTAGACGCACCCTGAACGCTTCCCGTGTTTCAGACACATCATGGAACACATGGACGGTGTTTACAAGAAGCCTGAGGACCAGATGACGGAACAGGAGCTGCAGTTCCACTACTTCAAGCTCCACGACTACGATAACAACAACATGCTCGACGGAATCGAGCTCATCTCCGCCATCACGCACTTCCACAAAGGTACGTGAGCGATGCCATCACACATCCCACGTGTACGTGGGCACTGACGTTCAGGCAGACACAGACAGGCACACACACACACACACACACACACACACCACACGTGTACGCGGGCTGCGTTGCATCTGTATTTTGCGTACGCGCCTTGGCACGCACGCGCGTGTACATTGGCTTTGTCGCTGGTGTCAAAGCAGCACAGGTCCAAGTTCACAATGACGTCACGACACTGTCATGACAACGTTGTCAACGCCACCGCAGCGTTGCTGTGGTGGTGCCATTTTTGCGACGTTTTTGTGGCGTTGGTGTTTTGAAGCCGGACGCGAAAGACAGTACGCTGGCGTCTGTGACGGCGTTGTGCTGTCTACATGTTGCCTTTGTCCCGTCGACGTGGCGTTGCCTTGGCGACCCAGTCACGTTTGAAGTTCTCGCTGTGTTGGGCTTCCGCAGCTGAACAGCTTTGTGCCGAGACGCCTGTCCACGCTGAGAATGTTCTTGTTTGAACCTCATGATGTTTTCTCCTTTTGCTTGTTGCATGTCAACAGTGGACGAAGGTAAGGACTGCGTTCCGTTTGGGTTGTTGCCTTTTGTGTTGCACATTGAGAAAGAAAGGCAGTCACGTTTATGTTGGGTAGTTCGACGATGTTCAGTGGAATTTGATCGTCTTTTCGCACTTGTCAGCCCCAAAATTGAGCGTCCAAAGTTCGGGGTGTAGTGCGTCTCGAACACGGATAAGAGTTGACCACTGTTCCTGTTGGACCAGAAAATGGAGGCACATGTCGGGGGTGCGTCCAAAACACGGAAGCGTTCAAAACACCGAGCTATGTGGCACCACAATACACTGCTTGCCCCACCTGTTTGTTTGTTGTGGGGGTTTCCCCATCTCTCCTTTGCGTGCAGGATGCTCAATAACTTCTTGTTCCACAGAGGAAGAGGATGAAGAGCAGGAGGAGGAGGACAGTGGTGAGGACGAGGCTGCGGTGCAGTGGCGGGTCCAGGGGAGGGGTGCGGGGAGGGGAGGGGCGACCTGGTCCTCCCTGACTATCCGGGAGGGGGGCGTTAATTTAAAAGATTGTCATGGTTGGGGATGCGGGTGGATGAGCGACCCAGTCCTGAATACGGTCTGGCTCTCCGGGAAGGGGGGAGGAGCAAATTCCAAACTTGAAAAAATTTACATTGTGAGCTGAAAAAGGGCGTGGCCAACATCACCAAGTGAGGGGAGGAACATCGTTCCTTTGGACATCAGGGCCCTGACCCATGGCGCCGGGGGCGGGGGGGGGGGGGGCCGCGGGGGGGGCCGGGGCGCGGGCGGGGGGCGGGGGGGGCGGGGGGGGGGGGCGCGGGGCGGGG
>JAAUXT010104038.1_pt1 | contig 19036 bp, 18 predicted proteins | sample 7278171 | NCBI WGS metagenome assembly JAAUXT01 (sample SAMN14350112, study PRJNA611818) | marine sediment metagenome | isolation source: surface marine sediment (1.8m) | place: French Polynesia: Moorea | collected 2018-08 | reverse complement strand
TGAGGCAGTGAACAGTGGCTCCTAAGAAGTTGCTGTCCAATTCAGGCCATGAAGAATGAGGCAGTGAACAGTGGCTCCTAAGAAGTTGCTGTCCAATTCAGGCCATAAAGAAGTAGGCAAGAAAGGGGTCAAACACCTGAAGACTGGACTGAAATATGTCCCCTGTTGTGCTCCAGAAATGATGCATATCTTACAATCACCTCAGCCTTCAACACCCGAAACTTGTTTGACATTTCATTTGTGCAACAAATGACAACTGTGAAGAAATGCTTTACTGTTTTTTTTTATGTTTTGTATTTTAAAAATATCTCTGTTTGCATGTTGCAAGGAATCCTTTCACACATTTCCTGAGTTTCATATTTGTATGTATGAATAATGACAACAAGAGGTTTTGACAACCAACCTTTGTTGGTATTCTGCCTGCTGGAAAATTATATCCATTGTATTTACTCATAGATCATAAGATATATATGTACCATTACATAATGTGAAAAGTTTCTGTGGCTAAAATTGTCAATGAAATTTCAAACCACATCCTTGTGACCATGTCATGGTGTTTTTAGTATTTCAGCCCCCATCAAAACTCCATTTGTGTTTAAGTCCTATATAATTCTTGCAAGAAAAGCAAGGGAACATTGTTTGGAAAATCTGCAAAATGAGGTGGCTGTTTCCCTTATGCTTGATTATTGGAACACACCTGGTTGATTTCATTGACATCAGATTGATACTGTTGGGAAAGAAGGAAGCAAAAATGTTGGTTGAATACAAAGAATGTCACCAGGAAAAGTTGCTACAATTATTGACTCTGGATTTGGGTTCTTCAGAAAATTTTACATGGAATTGACCTTCACATTTGAAACAGATAAACACTCAGTTGCCAATTTGTTGGAACCTCCAATGTTCAGCAAATTGTGTTGGCATATTTGTGGATATCAACCTCTTTGAATAATTTTGTGATTCTTTGATTCTGATAACTTGTATTCTTTTATATTTGCCACCCAAAGTGCTGATGTAAACACAAATGATGCACTGGTGGATGTTTTGTCAGACTTGAATGTTCCAAAATGTTCAGAAAACAATTTCAGCAAAATAATAAAGTTCCAAAAGAACAGCCATGAACCAGTTTGCTTCTGGTATTTTGTGAGTCTCTGCAAATACCAGCCATTTTGTTTTCTTTTCCTGCAAAAAAGACCCAAATCTTGTTGTGAAGGTGTAGTATGCAAAATGGTTTCTGCTAATCAGAACCTCAGTAATATCCAGATGATTGCAGGTCATTTTCTTGGCCCTGGACACAGAGATGGGATTGAGTGCAAAGAAGCATTCAACAGGTACAGAGAAACAACACCAAATGTATAGTCTTCATTTTACTTGGAAATCCATTCAATATTCTGTGCACTCTACCAAAAAACCTCCAGGCCTATTTACAATACTCAGAAAATATTTTGTTTACCTGTGGCCAACACTGCAAGCTGTGCCACATTTCCTCCATGTCCACCTGATATCAAACAGCACAGCAAGTCAAGACACTTGCCTGAATCTTGTACCTCATCCATTTTTGGTTTGTGTTGTGAGTTTGCACCCAAGTGATGGCAATGCTTCTGATAAATTTGTGCTCAATGTTGGTTTGATGCTGAACCTGCAAAGGACCAACATCTTAGCTTCAGCAGGGAAAGTCTTCACCCTGTTGGATGCAATTGTCATTTTTACCTTGATCCTTGATTTTGCCTTGACTTAATGTTTGGTCTGTCCCACAGGTAATCCCACAGTTCTGATTTGCCAGCAGCATGTGGCATTTTATACTTTGCTTTTTGTTAACCTCCATCTGAACTGCAAATGCAAGAGTGAGTGCTAGTTATGGTGAGTGTTGTAGCTGTCTTCACAAAGTTGCAATGTTCTCCTGAAGGAGCCTTTAATCCAAACCTGGCATGACAAATGCCTCATTTCTCCATGTGAACCCTGCAAACCAAGTTTTCTTCTTACCCACTCTTCACATTTGAGGTAAAATGTTGTGCTGTGCACCAACAAAGGATGATGGCAATATAATATGAAATATTTCTACCAATTGAACCCATCTACTTTCAATGCATATATAACAAATCTACACATTTCTGCTCTGATGCAGGCTATATTGTTGGAATACCACACTGCTACTGATACATTCATTGGTGTTTCTCACACAGATGCACATCACTGGTCAAGACCAATGCAGACCAGAGCACCTCACCTTACAGCAGCTACCAATCATGCCCTGACCAGTTTCAAATGAGGCACATGAGAGTTGAATGCGAAACAGGAAACCAGACCTGTCCTGATGGGCTCAGGATCACCTTGGAAATGTGGAATGATGTGGATCGCACAGGGCAGTGGGTATGGGGCTTCCTGACACCATCATGACTCAAATTTGCAAAGGAGGACCATCTCATTAGATTTCTGATTTAATCTGTGTTCCTTTTCTTTTTGATATGACTTGGCAATCACCAAGGCTGGCCCAAATGTGAATCAAGCAACCCTCCCTCTCCCTAAACACACAACCCCCAAACATACAAAAGAGCAGCAACACCTAGGCAGGCAAGACAAGATCAGAGCAAATATAAATTGTGAATAAAGAATTGAGACTGATAATTCTCTTTGATTTCAGTTTGATTTCACCCCATCACAAGGACCAGAAGAGAGCATGGGGTCCTGGATCTCATTCAGTTGGCTCCACATTGACATATCCAGTTTGATGCCAGTTGTCCCTTTTCTCTTGATGGTGGATTTGTCTGGGCACCACAACCTGATAAGTTTGTGCACTGTCCAATGAATTACTGCTTCTGTTTGGTGTTTTTATTCATCTGTAATTTAGAACAGCAAGTACAGTAGTCCAACAGCCACCCACCAAAGTGCAAGCACAATCTGAACTGCAGAAGTGTCCTTTCTCAATCACAAATGATACAAAACAGAAAGTCTGAAGCAAGCATTATTCAAGCACAGATGAAGCCAAAACTCATGAACAAATCTGTATCATTTGTGTCTTTTTCAGCATGTGGCACTGACACTGAGGCTGCTCCAGATGAGGACACCTAGGTTGGTGGTGGACTTGTGCTTTTCCCGTACTGGGAGTAACACCCATTGAAGTGTGTGTGTGCACTCAGTTTGAATAATTGGGTGTGTTTTTCCTTGACTCTAATCAACATGATATCAGAATGAAGCTTTGAGCTGGACTGCCTGGACAGTGAAGTGATGCAACAAAAGTTGCAACTTTAGAAGTTCCAGTGTAGTGTAATTCTAGGTTAACATAACTGTCACAGCAAAACAAATTGCACACATGGAGAAATCCACAGCTGTTTCCACAAGCAACTCACAATATTCTTATCTTCATGGCAGCATCAATCAGACTTTTCCAGCTCAGAAGTGGATTTGTTCAAGTGTGCATGGAACCCGATGGCACCATCCAGGACATTGCCATCCAGTTCATGAGGCCATTGCCTGAGGGTGACATAGACTTGCATCTTGCCCACAGCCTATGTCCCACCCACCACCTGAGGCATCCTTCAGATTGTGAGTCAGTACTTTAGCTAGTGCAATTTTCATCAGTTCTGGGTCATTTTTTTCAATGGCTGTTTGTGCCTGATTTTGAGACAAAAGATGAGCTTTGCTGCACTCTCTTCCATGGTGATCAAAGACAAATGAGGACATTGCCCGCCATGAAACAGATGAGTCAACTGGAGGTGAACACCACTGGTGCGTCCTTCACCACGACAGTCTCCTACCGGCAGGGGCATCGCCACAGTGGTCGCCCTGAGACTTAGTGATGGTGGTCACCCCACCAGTTGCCCCACCGGCAGGCCCACCACCTTGGTGGTCACCCCACCGGCGGTCATGCCATGGCAGCAGTCGCCACTGCGGGGTCTGCATCTCTGATGGCGGTCACCGCCACCGCCGTGGTGGCCTCGCCGGCTGATGGCACTCCGGTACCCATCGCAGCCATGCCAGGCCATGGTGCATGCGGTGCCAAGGCTGGCAGCCACCACGCCATGACATATGGACGTAGTCTCCTGGGATGACGTCATCCATGATTCCCGAGTCCAGAGGCGTCTTGTAGCGGTGTGACATGTACCAGGCGCAAAGTTTAAGTGAGCAATCGAGTGGCGTTGTGAGCGAGCGGTTTCATGTGAACCTCTGGTTTGTCTTCCCACTGGAGACAACACCAAAAACATCAAGCATGCAACAACAACAAGGCATTGAACAGTTCCAAGCAGCCAAACATTTATGTGAAAGTTGACAAAACAAGTCAAACTGCTGGAAAACTGTGCCAGAATCAAACAGACATCACAGTTGCAAATTTGATCAAACTGTGCAAGATCATCCTGCAGTTCTTTGGTGGTGTTGAACGTTCTTCCCCTGATCTTTGCCTGAACTTTGGCCACTGCACCAAAAACTTTGAGCAAGTGTGCCCACACTTGCAAAATCACCAGTCAAACAGGAGGATAATACTTTCAGTGGGCCACACAAAAGATCAAAGTTATTCCTTGACCTTTGTAAATGTCTTCAAGTGAAGAAAGAGACCCCTTGCTCACATTTAAAAACATTCCAAGTGGATACCACAACCCGATCAAAAGATTTCGAGACTGATCGGTTTCTCAAATTTTGTGCCTTGTATTTGGCAAAGACAACCTTGAAACCTGGAAGAACAAAGACATCAGTCAAAACAGTGTCCTGCAGAAGGTGTTCTGTGAAATTTGTTGTCTCCTTTCAGTCATAGTTCTCTTGAGAGTGCTTTGGTTTGCAGGGTGCTGGTTCCACTGCAGCCAAAAAAGTTTGACCACAGGTTCCATTTGACACATTGCAATGGGATCTGCATTGCCCAAAGATGATGATGGGGGTCCCTACCCAGTCCAAACCAGGGCAGACCAGAGAGGGGTACCCCAATGTAAAACAGGGGGAGCAGGATCTGCCTATGATAACTGACCATTGCAAGGACATCTCAGCTCCTCCCTGAGGTCCTTCCAGCTGCAGCCCAGGAGAGGAAGCTCCTCTTCCCCGGGCCACCCCGCCAGATACTGGCTGCCCCATAAGTCTGAGTCCACCAGACAGATATCACTGTCTGTGCTCATGTAGAATGTCTTGATGGATGGTTCCTTGATAAGCTGCATGGATGAGACAGACAGACAGACAGACAGACAGACAGACAGACAGACAGGCAGGCAGGCAGGCAGGCAGACAGGCAGGCAGGCAGGCAGGCAGGCAGGCAGGCAGGCAGGCAGGCAGGCAGGCAGGCAGTCAGGCAGGCAGGCAGACAGACAGACAGACAGACAGACAGACAGACAGACAGACAGACAGGCAGACAGACAGACAGACAGACAGACAGCATTAGAAAGAGGGGGAGAGAAACAGTAAGAAAGAGAGAGTTTGAAGGCGAGAGTGAGAGAGGGGAGAGACAGGTAGAGAGAGAGAGGACGGAGAGAGGGAGAGAAAGGAGGAGCAAGAGGAAAAGAGGGAGAGAGACAGAGAGTGAGACAGAGGGAGACAGAAACTGTGAGAGAGAGTTTCAAGAAAGTCATGCTCATGGAACCCATATTCAGACTGATTGCATCACAAACACAATCCAACTGTTAGGGCCAGATCCTGCACCTTGACAAAACGCCGGATTCTTCCTTTGTGTACCACGTTATTTTCCATGCTTGCTCAATTGGAGCATAAAAATCGCCATTTTGTCTGACTTGGCAACAACAGGCCATTGGGGCTCCTCCCTGTCATTGGTTCAGAGAGCTGACCACTCACAGTGCAGCTCTCACATTTCACCCTGCATTTGTCCCTGCAGACCTCTTCAGCCTGCAGGTCCCGTCTCACTTTGCAGCTGTCCCTGGTGAGCATGGCTGGAGAGAAGGCAGTGGACAGGGTGCAGGGTGTGGCCCACATCAGGATCTGCCTCTTTCTGGCAGCCATCTTGTCTCAGAGAGCAAGATCTGAAGTGCAAAAAGTTCACACACCACCAATCACATACCCTCAAGTGCATTACAATCAGTTTTCTTTGCTTTGTCTTCATGTCCATTTTTTCACTGGGGCATGATCTACAGACAATCTCTTAGCAAACTGATGCCCGACAATTGAGTGGATTTAGGCATTTTCAATGCATTGTGTTGACCAGTTCCATGCAAGTATCAGATTCCCTACTGCGCAACTGACAGGACCCAGAAAGACAGGAGTTTTCTCACCTGATGGCATCACCTCAAAAGTTGACTGGCAACAGCAACAAGCTGCTGAAACCCCCAAGATACAGGTCTATAGATCTCAATTGGGGACTCTTGAGACAAAAGACCAAACCCTTTTGTGTTCTGCTTTGTCAAGCACAAATAAGTCAGGTGCAAATAGTGGTGCAGAAACAAGAATGGTGTGGGTCTAGCAAGTTGATGGGCACTCAACACAAGAGAAAACTCATGCAATGTATCACACCTGTGGGTGTTTCTTTCATGATATTTGGTGTGAATAGTGAGAAAGAATAAATACAAGACAGGATGAAGGCTTTATTTGATATCAGCTGTATCTCCAAAGTTTCCATTGAGGTACTGACAGTACACAATCTGAATCTCTGTGACAGTGAGGGGTTTATCATACATGACAAGCTCATCAAACACCATATTCAATGTGCGCTGTGAATCGAGGCCTCCCCAGTGGCTCACATCACCTCTTCCCACCACCATCCTGTGCAGAGAGGGGGAGATGGTATCAACTCTAACTTGTGTTTTTTCTTCTAATATTTGCTGATTCCCATTGTAATAAATTTTGAATGAGTCATCTGTGAATCCAGTAACTGTGATATGCAACCAGGAATCCAAGTACTGAGTCAGTTTTGGACCAAATGTACTCTTTGTTATGTACTCATTGGTTGTTAGGTTTCTATACAAATGTACACCAAGGGCAAAGTCTTCTCCTCTCATTCCCATTTTGATTCCTTCAGTTGGAGGCCAGTTACTTGTGGTCAAAATAGTTTTGTCAGACAAGTCCAATGGTTTGATCCAAAACATGAGGATGGCTCCACCATGTTGACAGTCAGTGACACTGTAGGTGATGAGGCAAGGACTTCTGCCCTCCATATCAATCTCCACTCTGTCTGTGCCGGAAGTCTGGAGTCTAACACCTGGCCCAACCTACCAAACAGAGTTTTGCAGCCATGTTTATCAGTTGTTTGCATTGGTCCTCAACAGAGTCATTTCTTCACAAAAATTCTCAGGAGCACAGAAAATAGACTCACAAACCCATCAACGAAATCAAATGAATTATCGTTGCACTCCTTGGGCAAGATCACTTGAAAATCAACAGGATCATAGCATCCATGACACCCTGAACAAAACACCCAGAAAACGGTTTATTTTTGGCACAAGCTGTTCAAACAAATTTTGAACTGATTTGGAGAAGGTAAATGGCAACATTCCTGCAATAATGAACACTTCATTGGCACGTGCAGAAGCAAATATCTTGTTGTCTCCTTCAGATGGTTCTATTGTGACACATGTATTGTCTTTTGTGTGTGTTATAGCTACACAACTGGTGACAGAAGCGCATCTGAAAAGCAAGGATTCTCAGCATATTTCCAGAGAGAAAGTTCTGCCCTGTGAGCAGTGTTTCTTGCAGCTGTTTGTTGTACTGACCTTGATGCACATTTTAAGACAGAAATATTTTGATAAGTAGGACCAGGTTGTCCTGCAAGAGTGTGAGGCTTACTCAGCATGACAAATTGCTCAATTTGAGGCTGGCTTGACTGTGAACCTGCAAATGCAACAGTGATGTTGTTGAAAAAATATAATTTGAAATGAAAAAACATCATCTGTTGGGGAAAAGGATGTTTCACCTGCCCAATACATCTAAATGTGGTGAATAAGAATGAATGTGTATGAGACCAGAAGAAGAGCCTTCATGCTGACGGTTGTGTCTTTGTGGTGTCCTTGCTGTCTTGCCTCCTCAAGTCAATGGTTCAATGCAGAGTGACCTGATCACAGTGCATTTTTACCTGAAAATCTCTTGCTCTGTACTTCTGTTGCTTTCAGGGTAAAAGCTTCTTGTCGATGTGAGATTCACAACGGATCAATGTCACATTTTACCTCCAGTTACATTCATTTTCTGTGCCGACTGACGTTTTTCTGATCAATACGCCTCCATGTCAAACAACTGAGAAATTCAGCTCTGCTTGGTACGACACTGTCATTGCACCAAAAGAAAACAATTCTGGGTGCCATCCTTCATCATTCTGTAAATTCTCAGAACAGAAGATCAAATGCAAATGGGTATGAACACGCATTTTTGACATTTTCCCTTCATTTCGAAACCAGATTAATTCTGTGTGGTAGTGTGTTTTCTTGTCTGGACGGACCACAACTAGGAGCACTGAAACATTGCATAAAACACATCAGCTTACTTTACTTCCCTTGTGAGCTGGTCAGACACCCTGTGTTTCTTGGTTTGACTTGGGAATATCCACCCTTGAATGTTTTGTGTGAGTTGGGGTCAAAGACAGAACCTCAGAGCTCACTACTTTAGCTTTTCTCTTCTGTAAATAGAGGAACAATTCAAAGAGGAAAATAAAGGCAATCAACAAGAATGTGAATGCAATTTCTATCAGTTCCAATGACTCCATTGTTTTGTGCATAACTCCATTGTCCTCTGCTCCAACATAATTGTAGCAAGCTTTTAACATGTTTATGGCTGCCACACCCATCAACATTGTCAAAGAGAAAGTTTCTGTATTGTTAGATAAATTATAAATGAAGGGTTTCACATGAATATGGTGCAGCAGGTAAGTGGTGCACAGGAAAAGACAGACACACAGTTGGATCATTGAGTTTGGAATGAGAATTGTTGAACTCAGCAGGAGCCTCCTGAACATCATGACACACTCCCAGTACTGTGTCCCTTGTTCTATTTCCCTGTATCCACCAGCAAAACCATCATAAACCACCTGCTCTTTGTTTTCATCATCAGTAGCATCTTTTGCTTTGACAAGGTCATTCTTTTTCTTTGGACTTATCAATGTCAATACAATCCAGTACATTAGGACTGGCAACGGAAAGCAAGTGGCAACAATGCAAGACTTCCATGAAATTCTCCTTTGCTCCAATAATTTCATTCCAATGTAGATTGTTGCTGGGTATGGTACCCCATGGAGCAGTCCCAGCAGAACCATAGCCATTTGCCATTTGCTGTAGCACTGAACAGAACCATCATAAAACCACACAGTCTTAGCAACACTTGTTCCAAGCATGGTCATGCTTTCTGAAACATTTGTACAGGTCAGAGAATAGAATACGATGGCAGTGAATCCAGAGTAAGTATATTTCACAATTTCAATAAGGCCAGTGATCAATCTTGTTCTTAGCTGTTGGAGAAAACAACATCTGTTCAAACCACACTCAACAATGCACACCAAAAGTAGCAGGATTATGGAACAACAAAATATTCCAAACAAAAACAGCAGCTTGAACATCGTTTTGTCAGTGGTGGTCAGGTCTTCAAGTGGGCAAAAATTGGCAGAAAAGTAGGTGAGTTCAAAGTTCAATGCCAAATTTATATAAGCTTCTATTTTGTTGAATATTGTCTCAATTTGGCCTGTCTGGTCATGCTCAATTGACAATTTCATAAGTCCTTTAATCTGAACAAAATATGTCACAATCCCAAAGTAACCTTTGTCCATGTGACTTATGTCATCACTTGAATGTGATTCTCTTCTTGCACACACTTTTTTCCTGAAATATCCAGGAAGTCCAAAGATATCATCTTTGAATGTGTACCAGAGCATGTAGGCCAACATGGCAACTAGAGCAATGACCCACATCCACCCAGCATCACAGTCTGCGTTTTCAATACATTGATTGGAAAGCAAAGACAAGCTGTAACCTCTCATGCAAGCTCCACACAATGTCCCACTTCTGTATCCAACGCACTGCTTCAAACCCCGGCAGGGTGTCTGCTGACAGCAGTACTCGGGAGGGCAGGAGTTGATGCTGACTCCACCAGCTGTTGCGTGACCCCAGAAATTAGGCTTTGACAGGACTTCATCACCAGGGCAATGTGCACCCAGTGGGCACGGTTTGCACTGTGACATTCCTGCCCTGATGCTTGAATCTTTCACAGTGATATTTTTGCGGGTGTAATTGTGCAATACAGTGAAGGTTCCAGCAGAAGGAAAATAGAACAGAGAGGAGCAGAATGCACACTGTATCCTGACCTGAGACAGACTTCTGATCCTTCTAGGACCAGAAGTTGTGAACTCTGTTGACACTGACTCTGGGGAATATGTGTGGGTCCAGTATGGACATTGAATGGTCATCTCCAACAGCTTTATTTCAGCTGCATCCGAAATCTTGTGCAGTTCAACAAGGGATGATGATTTGTATTGGACCTTCCTATTGAATGAAGAGTTTGCAATGGAAATTGCAGAAAATGATAAAACAAAATTTGCACTTGAGGAATCATACAGGGAGCTCGTGGTGATGAACACGCAGCTCAAAACCTTTGCCTCAATGCATTTCCCCAATAAACACACAGATCCCCCTCCATCCTCCGCTTGATTGTTTGTGAAAACATTATTGTTTACTTCCACATTGATTTCTGCACAAAAAGAATCATCCAATGAGAAGTGGTCTTGAATAGTTACTGCACCACCACACACCCCAGCAAGTCCCACCCTCCTCCCTTTGTTCACTTTGAAGTTTGAACCTTCAATTTGAATATAGCTCCTGGTTGTGTCTTCTTTTCTGGCATCATGCCCAAATGTCTGGATGAGGATGACACCCCCTGAGCCCAACCTTGAGTTATTGTAGAAACTGCAATTCTCAATCCTGACCTCAATCCAGGACTCAAGCAAGCCTGAACTGTCTTGGGTCAAATTCAATCCTGCAACATTGTGTTTTAGCACTGAGTGAAAAATATCAGCACAGACTTTGTCACCTTGAATATGCAACAGAGTTGTCTCTCTCATAGCAAAACTAGTAAATGTCACCTCCTCCAAGTAGGCATAACAAAACACACCTGCACTGACCCAAACAAAAGCATTTTTGTGTGATGATTCCCTGGATTCATACCAAATGTATGGGCCAACAATTTTGACACCAGAGTTTGTCATCACTGATCGATCAATTGACACAGTGATAACAAATGTGTCATTCAAATCAATGATGAATTTTTTTATGCTTGGGTCATTTTGAAATATGGTCATGAAAAAGTACAAAGCGATTTCTCCACGATGGTCAACTGGCAATGACCCATCTGTGATCAAAGTGTCTGTGAATGTTACATTCACAAATGCCAGACGCACATTATAAACTTCCACATGGGCCCCAATGAACGTCAAATTTTCAAACTTAATGTCTAGATTCCTGTGAAATTTAACAAACAAGAACTTGATGTCATTTGCAAGAACACAATTCATAAGGCATGTGATTATAATACTTCTCTGGCTGTTTCTAATTTCTTCCTTAAGATACAGTTCTTCAGCTTGTGTGAACATTTCATCTTCAAGATAAACTGTGTTGATCCACATGATACCATTCACTATGTTAGTTAGGGCATACCCAAGTGTTCTACATGAGTTGTTTTCGGGAAAAATCAAGCAGGCAGTTTGATCAGTGTTGTTGCCAGACACAAAGACATGGCTGCTTCTTCTGGTGTTTTGATATTCTCCATCTGGGCAGAGAAAACCAACATTTGATTCAACAGCAATGATTACAAAATATTGAGCTCTGAACTTCAGCGAAGCTGCAAGTACAATTCTTGTTCTTACTGAAACAGTATGCTTCATCCTCAGCTGCTTCACAATCAGTGTAGTTGTCACAGACCTTTCCTGTTGCAATACACATTTTGTCCATGTGACACCAAAAGCCATCACATTCTGGTGAAGGTCCAGTCTTTGTTTCACAAATACCACTCTTAAAATTAGAACAGTTGAACAAGCCTGTGCATGCCCAAGAAAGTGCCAGACACATTGTGTTGTTTCTTGTTGTTTGACATTCCAACATGTTGAAATTATCACAATCACAATTAAGTTCATCAGACCCTTTGGGACAATCAGGTTTCCCATCACAATACCAAAACAATGGGATGCAGAATTTGATGTCCTCTTGGCATTTCTATAACAAAAGTAAAAAAACTAACTTTGGACAGCCACAATTCCAACAACTCATGACAGCAGACAATGCACATGTCATCCATGTGGGAGACAACCCCAGCACACCAAGCTTCCTACCTTCATCGTGTAGTTTCCAGTGTAAGACAGTGCCTATGTTTTCTTCACCTGCACACAGGTGGAGTCTGCACACTTGATGTACCCCTCGAGACATCTGTAGCTTTCACAGTCTTCTTCATCTGCTCTGTCCCAAGTGCAATCTTCAATGCCATTGCAAACTTCATTGACATTGATACATCTCCTTTTGTTCCTGATGTTTGGGCATTTCCATTCTCCTTCAGCACAGGTGAAGTCATTGTTTGTGCAATCTGGAAGAAGGTGTGACAGTTGCAATATTTGTGTGGATTGTCCTTTGCTTTTCCTCACAACACAAAAGTTATTGTATTTTTCTGTTTGAAAAGAATCTTACAAATTTCATCTGAGTTATCATTGCAGTCAGTGATGTTGTCACACACTTTGTGCATTGGGATACATTTGTGGTTATAATGGTCTTTTTCCTGGCAATCTGAACAAGGATCAACATCTTCCTGCTGCTGTAAACAATGTCCAGGTCTTTGTATCTGCCTATCCTCCTCCATTGAACAAGGCCAGAAGCCCTCAGGGCATCCCAGTACACAGTTGAGTTCATCCGATCCATCTGGACAGCTGAGAAAACCATCACACACATCCTTCAGCATGAATGAGCACCTTTGTGTGTGAGGACAGTAAAAGAGCCATGGCTGACATCCCAGCTCTGCACAACGCGCCTCATCGGATCCATCATTACAATTGTCAACATCATCACAAATCCGGTACTCCATTGGGATACACTGGCCATCATCACACTTCCAGTATCCTGGAAGGCATCCTCTGTTCTGGCAGTCATGTTCATCTGATCCATCAGCACACGAAGTCCCTTTTCCATCACAAACCCAATTCTTAGGTATGCATTCTGATTCGTCAGCACACATGAATTCATCACCATCACAACTCAAGGGAACTGCATCACAGTTCTCTTCATCTGAATGATCCATGCAGTGAAAAAATGCATCACAAATCTGTGAATAAAAATATTCATTTTCCTTGTAATAGCCACACAGTGGGTGGTGAAATTTGTACCAAGAGACAGTGAGCTCCTATCTGGATCTTCATAAATTTGTGACAAAGCCAACTAAAATTACTCAGATCAATCTGCTTTGCTCACTTGGCTGACAAGACAAATTGTGTGCATGTCTTGAAACATTGTGTGTGTGTGTGTGTGTGTGTGTGTTTGTGTGTGTGGGGGGGGTTGTATGCGTCTGGTGAGCACTTTGTCAAATACCACAGGGACAAGTCATCATGCAACAGTCCTTACAGACAGTGTCTGTTGATACAAAGCCAAGTTCGTTCCCAGGTAGCATCCTCCAGTTGTGGGGAGAGTGTGAATGTGCCTGCATCTTGGGGTGCGCGTTGGTGTGCGCGTGTGAATCGTCTACTGTCCATGAGGTAGTGGGCACGTCTGCATGTGTATGGGTATTACTGTGCCCTGTTCTTTGGGGTCCTGTACAAACCTGGTCATCAGAGATGCACCATGCTTCGTCTTTGCACGACCACATACCCCCAGGACAATCCCGGGCGTCTACATCTCGGGGCAAAATAAGTACTGCAACCAAAGCAAACAATATTAACAATGAAAGTCATTGAAAGTCCGTCGCAAAGGCAGGTGAGTGTTTCCTTATTTTTCAGCCGTCATTTCCAGGTAACTTTTTGGTTGACGAATCCAACAAGATCCAGGGTACGGCAACCCATTCCCATAATGTGAGCAAATCAAACACTAGATTTCAACAAGGGACTCACGGATCCAAACCACGAGGTGGACATCAGTCCTCATTGTGAAGTGCGGTGAAGCTGGATGAGCTGTACTTGCGTTTTCCTGTACATAAATTGTCCTTCAGATTGTATCAAATGAAGCTGTAGCCCAGCCAGGTGGAGCAGTAGGGTGGAGCGTACTCAAATAAGAAAAACACATACATGTACTTCTGGAACAGCGAACTCTACAAAGAAAGGAAGTAGGTATTGAAAGAGAACACGTGTTCTGGCAATACAACTTTGTCCTCTGTTCAAACAACTCTGAGACTGGTAGCACAATTGAACCCATTGGCGAGGTTCAGCACACCTTAATTTTCACACGTGCGGTGCCCCAATTGCCAGATCAGTGGCACAGATTACCAAATTTGCATCACATGAGCAGTTGACTGCCAAGAAACCAAATGACAACTGTGTCACCAATCTGGCAATTGGGGCACGTCTGAAAAGGAGCGGACGTGTTTGCTGCACCTCTGTATTATCTCAACCGCACCAGGTTGGTGGTACAACTTTGTCCTCCCTTCAACAGAAAGCAGACCCTTTGTATAGCTCGTGCACCGTGTCACGAATCGATGAATTGGCGTTTTCTCCATAGCAACTGACCCAGTGAGCATGCTCAGTGATACAGTTGACCTACTGAGCATGCTCAGAAGCTGCCAAAAACTGTCATGGCTGCCAAAACAATATATAAATCTTCCACTTGCATTTTAATTTGCTTTCCTAAAGAAATATTTTGTTTTCTTTGTCAGAGGTAAAAATCAAATCAGATAGGTACAAGGTATGCTTTTTATTTGACCAATCCGATGAGTTTACCAGCAATTGGAAAAATACGGATTGATGCTATTTTGGGTGTTTGTTCTTCACATTATCGTCATCCTTTGAGGGCAGTTTGTGATCCAAAGCATGATCATAACTCCTGTTTGTGAGAGGAGAAAGTGATGAGGACACTGAGGATGATGACTGAACTGTGTGCTGCAATGGCCTGTCATTTTCTGTGACTGACCATGTTGGCATGACTTTTACATGAGTTAAAGTTGTGCTTGATCATGCTGAATTCCACATTTTCTTGCATGTCAATTTTTACTACTTTGTTGAGGAAATAAGTGCATGAGCAAGTTTCCACAAATACCTGATCACCTGTGAACTCATCGGATCGGTCAAATAAAAAGCATACCTCATAGGTACTCCCTCTCACTGGGTCAGTTGCTATGGAGATGCCTGTGTGATGTCATAATTTCCAGACAAATTTGCTTATTTCTTCTCACTTCAAATTTATTTTGGTTTGGAACAGGAAAGTATCTTACTATTTTCTTGTGTGAAATAAATTGTAGATAGGTAGTCACTCCCTCTTGGTTGTGTGAACAAATTGTGAAGATTGAGTGTGATTTGGTGGAGAAAAATTCATCGATTGGTGACACGGTGACGCCGTGTGCGTGCCATACCCATTGAATCCATTGGAGATTCGAACATCACCGCAAACGTTGCAGCTCTGATGCATCCAGCTTCCTGGAGCGAGCCTGTTGCAACGCAACCAGCGAAAACACAGGTCTGCTCTCGTTTTGTCTTGTGTGCTGAATCATGCCTCACCATTCCATATTCCTGCTTCCAAGTTGAGCAAGAAAGTTACATTCCGACGAACAAACAAAAAATTGCGTGCATGAACTGTTTGAATTCCATTAGATTTATTGCCTGGTTCGTTTGAACCTAATCTTTTACAAATTATGCTTGGGGTATGCGCATAACTCAATGTTCCATTTGCTGCTTGTGTTAAGCCTGATCACAATTTGATACAGGACTTCATTTGGAGGTGGCGGGAGCCCCCCCCCCCCCCCAACACCCACCCACCCCTGAAATGTGCACCCCACTTTGCGAGAGACTACATCACCAATTTTCGGGGGTCAGATACATGTAGCTTTTCGTAGTTCGCGTTATTGTTGGGGTGGGGGAGTGTGTCATGCACGTGGGACACAGAACATTTTCTTTGCACAATCAAAAACACAAATGCTATGGTGGGCTGTGGTGTTGAGGGTTACATTTTCTTTGTGGACTTGCTTCAAGTTTTCTCAAAAGCTGGGGCACCGAAAAGTTGTGAGAAGGAAGGGTGGACAACTTCACACTGAATTAGAGATGCACACGTCTCTGCCTCCAATGCAGGCTACAGCATCCAGTTCTACTTGGTTGCAGACTTGCAGGCTACAACAACCAGCTCTGGTTTGCTTCAGACTTGCAGGCTGCAGCAACCAGCTCTGGTTTGCTGCAGACTTGCAGGCTGCAGCAGCCAGCTCTAGTTTGCTGCAGACTTGCAGGCTGCAGCAGCCAGCTCTGGTTTGCTCCAGACTTGCAGGCTACACCAACCAGCTCTAGTTTGCTGCAGGCTTGCAGGCTGCAGCAGCCAGCTCTAAGTTTTGTGCAGATGCAGACTGCAGCAGCCAGCTCTAGTTTACTCCAGACTTGCTGGCTGCAGCAGCCAGCTCTGGTTTGCTCCAGACTTGCAGGCTACACCAACCAGCTCTAGTTTACTCCAGACTTGCAGGCTGCAGCAGACAGCTCTAGTTTGCTGCACACTTGCAGGCTGCAGCAGCCAGCTTGAGCCTCCTGTAGATGGGCATCGCCTTGCGCACACTAAGCTGAGCCGACTCCTCTTCCTCCGGCACGGCCTTCACCGCAGGCGTCGACCTGTCAATGAACCAGAGAATTGAGGCAAAGTCCACAATAGGGACATTTAGCGACCACACTTTCTACTACGTGCGGTGCCCCAATTGCGAAGGTGGTGGCACAGCTACACAGGGCACTGAGAGCCAGTGACCAATACTCAAATGGTTTCTGTGTCACCGATGTGGTGATTGGGGCACGTCGGAAAAGGAGTGGATATTTTTGCTGAATCTCGCCAATGATTGCAGGCTGAGTTCACTCAACTTGCAAATTTTTTCTTTGACGCAAAACAACTTCAAATTAGAGAGTTTCAGATGCAACACGTGGGTGCTCCCTCTGGTCCCATTTCACGTGCCGTGCAACGTGCGGTGTCAGATAGGAAATTCCGTGGCATTTTACATGGGAGAATGGTTCATAATTTTGCACTCAGCAGGCAAGAGGACTTGACTTTTTTCAGGGAGTCACTCTTCAATGTGACAGACAAGGATACCTATCAAGCACCAAATAGTGCAGAAAAGTTGGTGAAATGATCCTTCAGAAGTATGTGAGAATGCCATGGAATTTGCTCTGTGGCAAGTTGGATCCCTGCGTAAAAAAATGGTAATTTTCAGACCGGGCGTAGATCTAGGACCACGCGTGGGCTCGCACGTGATGCACCTAAAACTCTGTTGAGTTTGCGAACAGGTTCAGGATTGATCCCTGCCCCTCCCTCCCACGCCTTCAAGTCTGTGTGTGGATTTTGATATGTTTCTCTGTTGGCATGCAGCGAGCGATCCAGGGTTCAGACGAGAGGGAGGGAGGCCTGACCAACTTTGGGGCTGGTGGCTCAAACTGACATTTGTTTGAACACACTAAAGGCTGAAATTGCCTTGTTTGGGGTACCCTTGTTTGGTTATGTACCCAGCCTCCCTCCCCAGCTGCCCTGAACCCATCCCTGCATGCACGCACCTGTAAAATCCCGTGGATTCTCGCGCGAGGCGGAAGGCGCCCCCTAGTGGCGTGAACTGCGCCATCTGGGCTTCCGGGATCGGGCGCCACTGCACCATGCTGTCCTGGTAACCAATCCCAACTTGTGTACAGAAGCGACGCAGCACCGTCTCTGAAAATAGGTGCGTGTGTGTGTGAGATGGGTATGCGTGCGATCCCCGACCAGAAGCGTGTTGCGTTTGTGCGTCTGTGCACACCTAATTCCTCTGGATGGCTTCCATCTGCATTTGTTTGTGATGTCAGTGTTGATGTCCTGTGTGTGTGTGTGTGTGTGTGTGTGTGTGTGTGTGTGTGTGTGTGTCCACACTGTGGCCCTCTGTTCCAGGAACAGGCCCAGGCATCAGCGAGTACAAGTGTGTCCCTTTGCTGGTGAGTGTGTGAGTGTGTGTCCCTGTGTGTGTGTTTGTGTGTGTGTGTGCGTGTGTGTGCGCGAGCAAGTGTGCGAGACAGCGAATGTGTGTGCGTGGGTGTGCGTGGGTGTGCGTGCGTCCTCACCCGGGTCCTCCTGCAGCTCCTCGGCCTCGATGACGAGCGGTGGGCGGCCGGCCTGCTCCGCCGCCCAGTCGTACATCCGCCCAATCTCCGCCCACGACGACTCGTGCAGCTCGTTCGCCGGAGGGCGGCCTTTGTACTTGCCTGGGTATGGGTGGAGTGTGTTTGGTCAGGAAGATGACAATTTGGTGATGCTTTTGGCAACAGGAACACCTCACCCGGCAAAGAGGTTTCTCATGAAATTATACTGGTGCCTGGTTCGTGTTTGAGCAACTGAGTGAGACAGGCAGGCAGAAAGAGAGAAGAGAGACAGACAGACTGAAGGTGGCTTCATACAGAGATGCGGCAAACTCATTGCGTCCTGCGTTGTGACATCAAAATTTAACTTGATGCACAATTCACTTCAGGTAGCTTGCCGCAGACAATCGCTGGCAGCTAATTCTTGCTGCAAGAAACTTGCAGACACAGGTGTCAATGATGCCGCAAAACGCTGGATGCAAAACGCAGCTCTATATGGATCCAGCTCAAACAGGCAGACAGACAGATGAGAGAGGGAGTCAGTGAGTCGGTGAGAGACACCCAAAAAAAAAAGACACGTGAGGATAGCAAGAACTGCCCCCTGTTTCCTCTCCTTCGCACCCAGTGTTCAGATCTCTCCCCGCTCTCCCCTCTCCCTCTCTCCTCTCCCCCCCTCTCCCTTCTCCCCCTCTCCCAACTCCCCCTCTCTCTCTCTCCCTCCCCCTCTCCCCTCTCGAGCCCCCTCTCCCCACCCCCTCACCTATCACTCCCCGCTCTCCCTTCTCCCTCCCCACTCTACCCTCTTCCTCCCCCGCCCTTCCCTCGCCCGCCCCCCGCTCCAGCACCCGCCCCAAACTCCCCAGTGCCCGGACCACCCCAGCCCCCCCCCCCCCGGGCGCGCCCAAC
>JAAUXT010037079.1_pt1 | contig 19043 bp, 24 predicted proteins | sample 7278171 | NCBI WGS metagenome assembly JAAUXT01 (sample SAMN14350112, study PRJNA611818) | marine sediment metagenome | isolation source: surface marine sediment (1.8m) | place: French Polynesia: Moorea | collected 2018-08 | reverse complement strand
GTGGATATTGTTGTGAAGCAATGTATAAAAGTTCCATTTGGTCAAATTTGTTCCATTTAGGTGTGTGCTAAATGAGTTCCCATATTATGAATGTTGAGTGAAAAAAGTGAGAATTTTGACAAAAAAAGTAACCCATATCAGAGCAAGCCAAATCAGAGCAAGCCAAATCAGAGCAACCGAAATTTCCTCAAATCACCGCGAGCTCCATGGAGCTATTTTTGTGTTTTTGTGCTTGTTTGCCTTGACCACAACAATATTTCACGAACAGTGACCAGCAAGCAGTTGGTCGTGATTGCAGAAGAAGCCTCAATGCCGTTAATTACTGCAGCTCAATGACGCGACCCACTTTTTCTTTATCACTTCTCGTTGTTCCTCAGATCATTTACCTAAAGGAACGCACCTTCCTTATGAACTAGAATGAAAGGCTGCACAAAGCCTTTGGAACACCAGCCTTGTAATAAGACGCTTGCTAATGACGGAAGAGGTGAATAGAAAGGTTTTCGTGATTCGCACAAGTTTTTGCCTGTGAATAGAACCATCATACAAGCATTCGGAAATGATTTCGTTGATGGTTTCACCTTTTGTGAAGGCATTGCTCGCGGAATGACTGGTCTTTCCAACAGGACTTCGTGGACCTCTCAGCGGAATTGTGGTCTGTGTACCCTGTATATACGTGTATATACTTGCTGTCATCGAGTTTGCACCAAGATCCTGTATGGGCAATTGTCGTATCGTTCTCAAGAGTACGAGTACTGCTGGTGAAGAAATCTGAAATCAAGAGGTGGTGTTGAACTCAGACATCAAAGCACTTCGTTGTATATCTCTATGTCGTGGTCATGGATTTTGAAAATGAACCGAGTGCAGACTCAGCAGGCTGGATTGAAGACAAATCACCTGACGATTGGCTGTTGCACGAAATCTGTCCATTTCTGTTCCCTCGATTTGTGTTGCCTCTCTGAGAACAGGCGAGACCTGCCAAACAGAGCCAGCGTTTGTTCCTCTGCCTTCAATGCCAGTTGACGTTGCACTGACTGATTTTATTGTTTGTATGCCCAACGAAAGCAAACACCAGAAGGGAAAGGTCTGTAATCAGTGGGGTTATTGTGCAAATGGGAAGTCCTTGGGCTCTAATCAGAAATCCATTCCAGCAGTGAACGACTGATTGAATTGAAAAGTAGCTTGATTGCGATTGTAGTGTTGGGAGTCACGGTAAGTTCCTGCAATTGTTGCGTGATTGTTTTCGTGACGAACACAGCTCTGCACGCGCCCTGTGCTTGTGTGAGAGTTTTCAGCGAGAGACAGAACAAGTTGAAAGTTTGTGATTTGGAGTGGTTTCCAGGCGCAGGATTCGGAATGAGATTGAAATTGGTTCCTCTTTCTCGCATCTGAAAAGATAAATTCCACGTAATCTGCAACCACAACTTCTGAACGTGAGCACAATTCTTGGTGAGATAATGGCTCCATTTCGTTCGGATGATTTGACTTCAGCACTGAAACAGCACCACTGCCTTTTCTTGAATCGGAGTGTAGCTTCCATCTCAGGATGTCTGCGAGAAAATCCCTTTGCAGCACAGCGCTCCTCATCACGATCCAGTTGCACAAGCTGAACTCCCTGGACATGATTGAGCTCTTTGTACTGCCTGAGTAGGAGTGACTTGCCACCGGGCCATACGATAATGCTTCCACTCCGGGCTGACAAGTTGCAGAAACACATCTTGAGCAGATGCCATTAGTTGCAATGAGACTCACAAGTGGGCGCGGGGAAGGCTCTCTTCTTCCAAAACACACCCCTCAACGCTTGCGTTGTGAGACCAAAGAGGAAGATCGAAACGTTCAGAATGTTGCTTCCTGCAGCCGAACTTGTTCAAACAGTTTTGAACTTGGGTGTGAACAAACCGGCACATTATACACGTATTGGCAGTTGTCGTCCATCATATGGTGCACGACTGTTCGGGCAGCCAAAGTGGACAACAATGCCACAAATTATGTTTCACAAAACCAGAGATGAGACTTGATTGTTCGTGACCCAGCTTCCAAACATGTCACTTCTGCTTGTTAGGTCATGGATTGGCCATGCCTCCGAAGGTGTGTATCCACTCCAACTTTCTGTGCAGTTGGAACTGGATTTGATGGTGGACTGCTGAGAAGTGGTCAATTGCCACACCCTCTGACCTCATCAGACAAAACCTTTCCTTTTCAAGACTTAACTTGTCAAAGATGAGCTTCATTAAAGTTTTGTGCAGCACTTGGTGTCCTTGTGTGTGTGAAGTTCGGTCAAATCGCTCAATTCACATCGGAAAAACTGGGTCCGTCGCAAAAGATTTCGAGGCGACCTCGTACTTCGTTCACGACACTTCAGCAGGTACAAGTGGTGCGCGTTTCTCAAAAGCAGTGCGTCCAATTTCACACAATCAAGCACGACACTGCTGAACAAGCTCTTGTCGATGCTAAACAAAGAAAAGTGCTCCTTGGCGTTCGGGTTTTTTTCCGTCAAGATGTTTTGTTTCGAACGTTGTGCAGAAAAGGGCTGTGATTTCCTTGGTTCTTCAAATGTCTTGGTTTATGTACACGAACCAGAAGTTGAATAAAAGACGGAGGCAAACAGCTGCAGGTGCGCACTGATCGGTCTGGTGAACTGAGGGGGCAGTTCTCGTAGCCGTGAGGCAGCTTCGGAGCAGCGTCGGAGCAGCTTCCGTGTCATCTGGAGATACGAGTGATCCAGACTCTCGTCACAAGCGCGATGCTCGTCGGGTTGAGGGAATGCAAGTGATTCTGTGCGAGGCTCCTTCCTCCAACTGCGCCACGAACTTTCCACATTCACGTCGGAGCTCCGTGGCGCCAGAAAGGCAATGGACTTGCAACTTTAGAGGAACACGCCATGCGCAGAATTCGGTGCAACAGTGTCACAGTAGAACTGCCGCACCTGTTTCCTCTCTGTTTTCATCGATTCTGAAGCCATAAGACCTCTTCAGCCGCTCCAGAAACAAAGCTCACGTCCACACGTGAGAGGCAGCTGGGGAATGAAGGAAATGACGCAAAACTTGACGTCCACTGTGTTGCGAAGAGAACACAGGCGACCGTCATTTGGCTGTCAACACGAGACGATCAATCAGGAAATTAGAGGAACGACTCACCACTGATGATTTGGCAGGATTACCCCACAGAATGTCATCAACATGTACAAGAGCAAGCCATTTAATTCTTCGCGAAGCAACTAACACTGTGTGGAACTGTCGTGGGCACAGTTGTGCCTTGGCTGGAGACGATTCGATCTGTTGGAGTCCCGATCATCATCTGCTCGTGATTCCATGATGTCGTCGTGCAACTATGAGATCATCAGTCCGGACCAGGACGATGAGGACAAGATGATGCCGAGTAGCTACAGCATCAAGCTGGCGCTGGAGGAGGAGGAGTCGGCCGACCACGACGAGGTGACGCTCAGCCTACTCGTCGACTCGCAGCCGTCCACCCCGCAGGTAGGCCTCGCGTTCTTGCACAAGAATGAACACGAGCATTTCCAGCATCTACTGGAGGGGGAGACCAGAGGAGCACTGTAAGAAGGCGCAGGTTTTCAGAAGAAATGGGTTGTTGCTCTGACAGCTCAGATCCTTTGCAAATGCCAAGTTCGGACTGGTCCAGGCACTGCATCCGAAGTGTGTCACCACCGACAGTCTGGACACCGAAATTATCTATTTTTTCCTGTCAGCGTTTGTTGATGTATCAGGCGATCCTTATTGACTTGACATGTGCCACCTTCAAGCCGAATCCATGGGCAGCAGTTCATGGTCTCAGGCGACATACACGAAGTGCAAACCTGCAGAAATCGCTTGTTTCTCGAATTGTCTCGTTGGAAGGTGATAATCGCATTGCTGCTTGTGTGAGAAAATGCCTGTCCGCATGGGTCACACCTCTGAGCTTTGGCTTCTATGCAGAGCAGCAGATAAGCGCACTTTCGTATGTAAACACAACAGTCAGCTCCAGCGATTCCATCAATATTAATGATCTCATTAGGTTCGTGCTTCTGCAGTAAGAAAGTTTTCGCAGACAAAGCGGAAAGTGTTTGAAAAGAGTACTGGAACCGGAACTCAGTGCGCAAACACAAACCGCAGATAGACGAACACCCCTGTTCAACCCACGGAGAAACTTCGCATCTGATCACACCGAGTGATTGGCTTGGTGAATGATTAGCAAGCAACTTGTTGTTCTGTAATCGCCGACATCGCAGTGCCTTTATCAGCACATCTACTCACTGGAACAGCACGAGCAATCCGGTCCGCAGACTGGGCGTTGTTCGCGCGGAGCAACCCAGAAACAGCGCGCGTTTCGCCCTTCAGACATCAGGAGCTTCTCGATGCGAGTTGCGAGTCTGGTGGTGGTGATTGAACGCAAGATTGCAATTTTGTTATTTTTATGGCAGCTTATTAAGAGGCATATGGAAATGAATTGGTTCCTCATTTGGGTATAATAATGTTTGCAAATGTCTCGTGGAGGACAGTCAAGGTTGTGCAGCACATTGGTGCGAAAAAGAGGCTGTCACACCAGACCCGCGTCACGCTGACCCTGTCAGACTCAAAACAGACGTCTGCACTTTGCCCAACAATGCCACCGTTTTGCAGGCCAAAAAAGTCTTGACATGATCGTGAATTCCCGTGTGGTTCCCTCGTTGCGGCCATATGTCTGTCCCGCATGCAAACATGCTGCTGTGCGGAGGCTCTGGTCTTTGCGATCACACAGCTTGAGGACGAACAGCCTTCTTGGAGATTTGTCACGCTCTGTTCCAGCTGCTTTCAGTGTTTATTCTTCCGTGTGAATCTTCTGATCAAAAAGACAAGAAGAGGCTCCTGTTTTCGCCGTCTTTTCCCCCTCCCTAAAACGAAGATGAGCAAAAACAACTGAAGGCCTTGCTTTGAAACACAAGCTGGCTTATCCTCGGAAACTTTATTGCTTCGACTGTTGACAACTTTGCTGTGTGTTCCACGCATACCCCTGATGGAAGGAGTAACATTCTGTCATTGATACACTGCCAAACAGCCGTGAAACTGAAAAAGGAGCTTTCGGCGTCAATACAGCTGCTTGTTCTTCTGCACGATCCCGCTGATGGTCGATCTTGAAGGAAATGTCTTTACCTGAGGCCCGCAGACTAATGGAAAACACAGCTCTGCTTTTATCGGAACATCCGAGCAACATCTGTTACTCCGCGGATTGCGCATCCCTCGTAATTGTCTTCCTATTCATTGCTGGTGGAGGATCTGAGCTGCTCGTTTCTGCAGAAAGGAATCTCCAAGTCCAGCATTTCTGGCAGCAGAGGAGCTTTGGCCGCAGATAAATCACAGTTTGGTACGTTTTGTTTTGTTTGCTATTTTTTTGAGATTATGAATGCTTTTCGTCCAGATCTCCTGGGACCTATCTTCCTAAGCCTTCAAATAGAATTCCACTCAATTGGTACTCTGGAGCGCACGGAAAATAAATTTTTGCTGTTAGACTCGGAGAACTCAGTCGCATCGTCCGCACATGAGCGACAATTTCCTGTTTGTTGGAGTGCAGGCGATGTCCAGCAACTTCAGACAACCACAGATGCAGAAATCCTCCGACCACTGATTGGCCTCCAAATACGAAACAAAATGTTTTACCTGCAGTAACCTTCAGTTTGGATAATTATCTCCAAAGAGAAAGGAAGTGTGACCAGAGACCGTGGACCTTGCAAGGAAGTAATTCACACAAGAGGGCTGCGTTTGTTTCTTGCAGGTGGCCAGTGGTGATTTGAGGTGGGTTGCACGATTTGGGAGCTTTTGGTAAAAGTGAGCCAAATTGGTGTGAGCCAAATCAAATCACCTACAGACAGGGTCTTCCAAAAGTATGTGTACACCTATTCATAGTCAAGATGAGGATTGATCTGGGATCTTTTGGGCTCTTTTGGTCCATTTTGGGTTGGGGATAGTGCACCAGGAAGGATTTAGAGAACTTTGAATTTTAGGGTTCTTTAGGTTCAAAAGTTCAAATTTAGAAGTGCAGAAAATATGGGGTATGGATGTAGAAATGGCTCCATATCTGAGAAAGTACAAATATTTGGTGAAGGAAGTATAATAATGAAATGTTCTCTCTTGTATGGGGGTTTGAGTAGTGGTACGAGGTTTGATCGGTTAGGGGTGGAATTTTTGAGTACCCCGGACACAAAATGAACGAAATTTTTTTGGGATAATGCCAATGCCTTCTTTGAACTGTCAACCATTCCACATGCAAAAATCTAACTTCAAACATAAAATTCATGCTCAAAACATCACAAACAGTTTTTGGAGTTGCTTGTCACAAACGATGGCCTCTGCAGTCCATGGGCATGGTCCGACTTCAAAGCAAACACTGTCCCAGTCTGGTGGAGACCAGTTTACGTCTCAAAGTAGTCTCCACAGTGCCTGACACATTCCAGAAGGTGTTTCCTCCAGCTCTGCTCCATTGCATGCGCAAATTCGAACTGGGGGATGTTTCTGATTGCCACATCAACTGCATCACGCAAGGCATCGATGTCTGGAAAGTGCACACCCTTCAGCTCTTTCTTGAACTGGCAAATAAAAAAAAGTCTGAGGGCTCAAGATCGGGCGAGTAAGGCGGATGAGGGACGAGTTTGGTGTTGGTCTGCTTGCAGAATTGGGTGACAATGAGAGCTCGATGTGGCCCCGCCCCATCATACTGAAGCCAAAACTGGTGCCGGTGATTCCTCCACAAGTCTGGGCGATGCCTCCTCACTGACTCCCTCATCTGGTGGAAAATGGCCAAGTACATTTTGGAGTTGACAGCTCTGCCTTGTGGAACAAATTCTCTGTGCACAATGCCTTTTGAGTCCCAGAATGCGACCAACATCAGTTTCTTCATGGACAGTTCACACCTGACCTTGGGATGTCTGGGCTCTCCTGCTTCCAGCCATGTTGCTCCTTGCTGTTTCCTCGATGGATAGTAAACATACATCCAGCTCTCGTCGGCAGTGATCACCCTGGATGCCCATGCTGGACTCCTTGTCATTCTCCCCAGAAGCTGGCGTGACACTTGGAGGCATCGGCATCAGTTGGCGGCCGTCAGATGATGTGGGCGCAACACACAAGGTCTCTTCTTGAGTTTGAGGAGGGTTCTGAGAGCCTTGTGGATGGTGGCATGCCCCAACTGGAACTGGTGGGCCAGTTGCTGGATGGTGATGGTTGGTTCTGCTCTGGTCGCCACCCTGATCTGCTGGAGGATGTTGTGTTGGGGGTGAGTTTCGTAGGCCTGCCTGTTGCCTTGACAGTCCTGAAGTCGCACCTGCCAGTGAAAGTCGCTGTCATCCAGCAGTGCACTGTCGTTGAACTCAGGGTGTGGTTCCCATGGAGGCATCTGAGTTCTCGGAGAATATCACAGTGGTGCTCACCTTGTCTTGCCAGGAGATGGACCTCACTCCTTTGCACCTCATGTGAGTGATCCATGACTGCAGACAACATGAGAAGGAGCACAGAAGCTGCCAAAGTTGAGCCAACTCCCATTGAAAATGCTATGTGTCTCGCAAACATCTGGTCGCCTGAGCGACTAAGATCAACTGGGACCATTACTCACACTGCCTGATTGCAAATCAGCGAGACAGTTGTCTGTCCCGCATGAGTGACCCAAAAAGGAGGTCACAAGATCGATCGGGGTTACTCAAAATTTCCACCCCTAACTGATCAAACCTTGTATTTGATTTTTGATTTTTGAAAATTTTTACATGGTTTTCAGGTGGGGCTAAAGTTAGGGTTGAAAAGTCATTTTTAATAGAAAATTTAAAAATGGATATTGGGTAATTCTTTTGGTTAATATGTGGATATTTTTGTGAAACAATGTATGAAAGTTCCATTTGGTCAAATTTGTTTCATTTGGGTGTGTACCAAATGAGTTCCCAAGTTGTGAATATTGAGTGAAAAAAGAAAGAATTTTAATAAAAAAAGTGACCTGATTCAGAGCAAGCCAAATCAGAGCAAGCCAAATCAGAGCAAGCCAAATCAGAGCAACCCAAATCAGAGCAACCCAAATTTCCTCAAATCACTGGGAGTTCCATGGAGCCTTTTTTTTGTTCCGTGCAACATATCATCCGCTTTTCAACACCATCTCTCAACTAGTTTGAGGAGCACCAGTGAACTCACGAAGCAGACTCTTCGCAAGACCCGTGGAGGCACTGCTGGGTCAGAAAGCCTTAGATTACCATCACGATAACGAGACAATCTTGTAGGAAAGAGCCGGGGTCGTTTGACCCGCCGTGCGACAGGAGAGTCAGAATCGGGTCAGGGGCGGTAGTTTCGAAATCACAGCACATCTGTGCCCGCATACCACAGGGACGCGTGTGGTGCCTCATGTTCAACGTGGCTGAACAGTGGTCCACACAATGTGTACGCTTGTACCAGAGACTGAGGTTCACAAAATAAACCAAAAAATGGAAGATCAGAAGACGGATGTTGGTTGATGCAAAGAAATGACGGGTAATTTAGTTGTGCACTGGCCCTTGCAATCCAGCATGGCTGAATCTGTCCAGATTACTCCTCGGCGGCATTCATCAGTTCTTGCGTGCACCAACCAACAACTGTGGTTACGGTGGTACAGTGTCTGATGACATTCAATCGTCTGCTGAATTTCGTGATGGCTCAAGCCATGCAACTGGACTGTGCTTTTCCTTTCTCACTCAACAACTTTTACCCACTACAAATGTACAGGTGTTTCTGTTTTGGCCTCCTTGTGGCAGCAAGTAATTGTGAAACCGAAACCTGCAGAGTGCGAAGCGTCAATGGGTGAAGAGCTGCACTGCATGTGACTCTTCGCTGATTCCCAACTGCACGTTTCCTGTTTTGCTGCGCAATCGCATCTGAAAATTGAACAAACAAGCGGCGCCGAATCTGGGATTAATTTCCCCCTCTCTGCACATTTGTATTTGTTCTCTCCGCTTTTGCTTTACATTTTCGTGCACTGTAACAGCTTCACTGCTTCTACTCTCCCGCACGACTTCATGCCAAAACGGCACTTGAAACGGAACTTTTGTCAACAATTATTTTTGTCATTGCGTTTTGGTGTTGATCTCAAAGATGGATTCTTTCCCAGTGTGGTGACAGAAAGCAGCAGAGTGTCAGAGCCCATCAGGCTTTCTGCAATATGAGAGCTGTTTCACAAGTTGAAACGAACACCCTGGACACAACATGTTGCTGCATCTGTACGAAACCAGTTTCTGTTCAAGCAACTCCGAAGGGCGAACAGACAGATTTCAACTCGATCCTCTGCAGACGCAATCAACTGTACAGAGTTGTTGCTGGAATCCTTGATTCAAAGACCGCATTCCAGCAGACATAATTTCACGACAGCACCTTCGAGCTCAGAGAACCTGTGTGGAATCGCGCTGGGCTTGTCAAAGACGGAGTGATTAGACACTCGAACATCAACAGTGAAGTTTGAGGCTTATGCGTAGAACAACGCTTGTATCCTGACAACTTCAAGCTGTGAGTGTCAAATGCACCGTAAAAAACCTCATGGTGGTCATTGTTTACCATTCGACACTGCAATGGTCAACCCAGATGTCTGTCTGTCATTGTCTAATAACATCCACCAAGACGAACGCGTGTTCCTGGTCTGAAGGGATGGCGGAATTTCTGTCTCGCACTTCGGTCCCAGGGAGATGTTGTTTGTTTGTTTGTGTGTGTGTGTGTGTGTGTGTGTGTGTGTGTGTGTGTTTCTGTTCCTAGATCGTCCTCTGGCGGTTCAAAGCCGCAAAGCTCTCGCGCACACACTACAAAGAGCCTCGAGCATGTCTTCCGTTCTGCTGTTTTCTGACAATTGATTTTTGGTTTATTGTCCTGTTTGGGCGAACAAGCACCTTCTTCCCTGAGGACTTGACTGAGGTAGACCGGCAGACGCAGGGGGTTGCCAAGTTTCCAAGTTGAGTGTGTTGTGTCTGGACTTTGGGGAATCCTTGCATGTGCTTACAACCAAACCAAACGACGAAACACTGACTACCGTACCGTCTCGTGTATAAGACGCACTTTTTTGCCCCAAAATTAGGCATAAAAAAAGGGGTGCGTCTTGTACATGAGTATGTTCAGATTTTTTGAAATGCAAAGGGAGAAATGATGGTTCAGTGGAGTGAGAAAGACTCTTCTTTCATAAATGAGTTTTAAATTAGCTCTGAAGTTTTAGCTTCAAGCAATCAAGCCAAAATACAGCATTCATACCCCCTATTTATTTGGAAACAATTATGATTATTCTGAAGTAATTTTGAGTCATATGGATGGCTTTTGAAAACAACTGTAAAAACTGAACTTGGCTTTTGAAAATATTATAAAAGTTGAACTTAGGGTGTGTCTTATACATAGTATGTTGAAATCATGCAGTTGGTTCACTCAAAACTTGGGGTGCGTCTTATATACACGAGTGCGTCTTATACACGAGACGGTACGGTATGTCTTGTTCGATTTTCATGTCGACGAACGTCGAAGGAGTGTCGCCTGCGGTCACTCTCATCCTCTGCAGGGAGTATCCACATCTTTTCTACGTTCTTGCTTCTGTATCTGCAGGTCCTTGCTCCAGCCCTGAACGATAATCTACGCTTCCACGTGTTTTTCGTCTACACCAACCAGGATCAGGACTGGGCGGAGAGCGTCGTCGAGAAGCTCGAGTCCCCGCGGCTCGGCTTCAAATGCTGCTGCCCGCACCGGGACCTGGGCGCCGCGGGACTCACACAGCCGCAGGTCGGTGTGAGAGCAGTTTGGTCTGCCAGAGGAAAGCAGAAAAGGACTCCATCGTTCTTTTCCACACCAGAGGTGGAGACGCGTTCAGGCGCCTTTATGTGCTGTTGCGCCTGAGGCACCACGATGGTTGGCATGCCGAAGCTCCGGATCAAACCTGTGTGAAAGTCTGTTGAGCCCAACAATGTTGCGTTTGACACCAGGATGGACTTTTGGGCTCCTGAGGCAGTGTCTTCGTGTTTCTGAGGCATATTGCTGTTTGGACGCAAGTGATGATTGCGATTTTGAAACGGTGTGCTTCACAGAGTATCCTGTACGGGTTAAAGAACTCGCTCAAGACGGTTCTCGTGGTGACCGCGGAGTTCCTGCTCTCCACGTGGAACTCGTGCGACTTCCTCATCTCCGAAATGGACCCCGAGTCACTCAAGTCTGACCTGGTAAGTGTGTCCATTCTCAGTTGTGTTTGCAGCTTCCAGGAGGGTTCACAACATGAACCGGATGAACCAATGACTCGACGATTCAGAATAAATTACATGTATCAGAGTTAAATTTCTGATGAGCATCGTGTAACGAGTATTTCGTGCTCGAGAAAAATCCTGGTGTCCCGTCTGCAGGCGTCAGAGGCGACGTTTTCGTTTCCGTTTTCGGGCAGTGCATTTGCGCCATTGAGTGACAACCGAAATTGAAGCTGTTTGGCACTGCTGCCATCTGTCGCTCCATGAAGTTGGTCTTGACCAACGGCAGCCCGGCGTGCGACAAAAGAGAAACACCGTTGCATTGTGTATTTTGGCATCCCCCTGCAGGTTGTGGTGGTGCTACGGGATTGCGAGACACCGTCGCCGCTGAGCGAGCTGCCGGCTGTGCGCATTGAGCAGCACGGTTGGTGGACGCACCTGTTGGCCAGGCTCTCCCTGCCAGGTCAGTCACCAACTGGGCACGGAACCACATCTCAAGACTCAGAACATGTCGTCAGTACTTCCAAACTTGTAAACTTGTTGTTTTGTTTTGTCGTGGGGGCAGGCGAGAGAATCTACTGTTGATTGGTTTCCAACTCTATTCGACAGACGACATTCCACACAGTACAGACCCGTCTCTGAGCCTGTCTCCGTCTCTGGTCGGACTAAACCCTGGTCTTCAGAGTGGGAGTCTACTGACTAGCGTCAAGAGTCGCTGTCTGTGCTGCGGGAAGGAGGTGGTGGACGACCCGGAGGTTCCCGACGATCTCCTCACGCATGGTGTACAGGTGCGAAGAATTCTGTTCAGGTTGGGGTGGATTGTGGGCGACACCATCCACTTGTTCACAATTGCATTCTCACAGTCATATTGCAAGTCAGTCACGACTCACCAATCTCACAACCCACTCCAAAGTTGATCTGTTGGTTTACAAAATGGCAACGGCCAAACATCCAATGCAAAAATATTTAAGGGGGAAATGTTTTGAGCACAAACAAATTTAGAGTGCGCACAGTTTTGCTGCACTGACATTTTCTCCACATTCAAAGGGGAAAAAATGAAATGCAAAAAACATCAAGGTTTCACTCACTTATTACAGTGTCATCCATTTGGGTTTTTGGGTGATTTGAACGGCAAATTACCGCTTGATCAAATTTTTGCGCAAGCGGTATTTCGCTTCAATTCACCTACAGGCATCTAATTGCAAAATCTGGCACACGCTGTGGTGGCCAGGATTTTGGCACAAATTCTGGGCTCAATGGGGTTTTTTTCATTGGTTTTTTTCCCATCAATGTTTTCATTTGCTACGAGCAATTTGTTTTTTTTTCAATGGGACTTATCTTTTGGGCAAGCAAGCCCAAAACATGAGCCGCCTTCTGGGTAAGCTACCTGGACTTTTTGGGCTGATTTTTACAAGGTTTAACTTCACAAAAGATCCAGTATCTTTGTGTCAAACATTTTTGTTCGACCAAACGACAACAAATCTGAATTTTTCAGCTCGTTTCGTGGGGTTTTACTTGAGTTAACGTGCCCAAATATTCAGCATCTTTTGGTCAAATATGTTTGTTTGACCAAGAGACACTGAATCTTTTGGGTAATTTTTTTTTCAGGCTGACTTTGCACAAGCTTTCTTCAAGCTGATTTATCTTCCTAAAGATTCAAGATCTCTTGGTGAAACATTTTAGTGAAACCAAAAGACGCCAAATCTTTTGGGCACACTGATACCAAATTTAAAAGTCAATTTCACCTTCACTTTTAGCCAGCTGACAATCTACCCCAACAAAATTATAACAGGAATCGACCTCCACTGAAGGTGTGGCCTACACAACCCCTCGACTGCGTGCTGTTCCTATGATCAGATCTCTAGTTGTGAATCGTGTCAAGAACCAGTTGTGATGTCTGTCTTTGGACTAATGCACAGTTGACCTGTCTCGCAGATCCCGACAGACGAGTACTGTGCAGCCGTATCTCAGTTGATGAAAGGAGCCAAATTCCATTGCCACGTCTGGTGCTACAATATGCCTCTTGCCATCGCCATTTTTTCCGTCCTTTTGGCGCTATGTTTGGTGAGGTTAACTCTGTAGAATTCAGTCATTTTTGTTTCTGTAGTAAACAAGTTATCTAATTTGTTGCTTCGTCCTCTAGGTGTTCATCCCCATCGTGGAGTCTCACTTCCTGTTCGAAGGTCAGAAGACAGGGCTCGAGTTCGTCCACGGAGGAATCGTGTGGCTGTGTATTCTCATCCTTTACATGATCATTGCGCATCTCGTCAGGAGAAAGGTATGTTTCGACCCCCAGGGTGAAGCAGATATGAGCCATACACAATCATTCCATCTTGTGGTTGTCTACAGTTCAAGTCACGGTCGTTGTAGATGAAGAAAACAACGTACCGTCAGCTGTCCAGGGTGAACACGACCTTCGTTAAATATAACCTACTCATGGGTCTGGAAAACCTGGGCATGGCCGACTGCAACAAGTATTATGTATCCTTGGCAGCACGTACTTTTCTCTCGGAGAGACAGCCTTGCTCGGAGGTTCGGTTCACGAAAGAACATTGCGACCTGTCTCGCAAGTTACATCATTTTCTTGACGGAAAATTCAGCTTCATTTTTTCTACTTCGAGATTGGTCCTTGTTTGGTAAGTGCCTCTTGGCCCGACGATTGTTGGTTGTTCTTTACGGAGTTTTCTCACAGGCCCAGACAAACACGGAATGGGATGTCCATCTGCAGGCGCACCTGCAGGAGCTGATGGTGAACTTGAGCGACGACTGCGCCGTGCAGTGCTACAGCAACGCCGTGTCCGAGGTCGGGTCGCTGCAGGCGGCGCCGGCCGGAGACGACGAAGCGGCGTCGGGACTGTCTGACTGCATCACCGTGCTCAACAACGCCAACATCACCAACGCCGCCGTCCAGGTGCGTCAGACTCGTGTGTGTGCAGAGAGTGCCAACAGATAACGTTCACATGTGTGCGCCTTGTGTACACAAATCTCTCGGAGAAGGAAGGTTTTTGTCACCAGGTGAACAAGAGAAGAACGCTGTGCTTGGTGGGAAAAGGACAGAAGAACGTGAAACTCGATGGTGGCCTGCAAAGCCACAATGAACACGAGGAGACATCCAACGCAACCGACCAAAACATGCCACGATGCCACTGCAATAATGTGCTTGTGTCGGTGGAAGTGGGAACACATGCTTGTTCAAGGAACAGTCATACGAGACCAAACGTCGGCACCACAACCACATGTGAACCTTTGTCGATGCTTTTGGTTTGTCGGGATTTTGCAGGGTCAGGCAGAAGATCTGCTGCTCAGTTACAGCGGCGAGTACATCAACTCTTTGATCGGAAAGCGACTCTCGCACCCGCGGCGCCAGCGGCACGTCAAGGGTCACCAGTGTCTCTGTCAGTTCGTCGAGCATCGAGTTTATAAGACGGGCGTATGACACAGGCCAGGCTCTTCCTCGACGTTTTCTTCTGGAAAAAGCCGACTCACTGATCGTTAGCGTGGCGTGCTCTCGCACCTGTTTGGTACTTCCGTGACAGAACAATGCACGAGGTTTCGATTTCGTTTTATGTCTTCGGGAACACGACGGGTTTGGCTTCAGGTTCTTCACTGGAAACAAGGCAAACAATTCTCAGAACACAACAGAACTAGAAACATCAGTCAGTCATGCAAACAACATGCCAAAAACTTTGGAGCAAAGAAGCCATTTCAGAACAGTTTTGTCACAGTGTGTGGCCGTGACTGTACGCACATTCTGAGTCACTCTTCCTCTGTTTCTGAGTCTGTCTCGTCGTGCTCAGGGCCAAGATCAAATAATGGGTTGTGGATAGCGAAGCTGGTTTCTCGCAATTGTCCTCGACTGTTCATTTCACTTGAATGCACTCGGTGCTTCTGTCTCATTCATAACACGGTGAATTGTCTGATTGTCCGACATGACAATGAACCACAGAAAATGAAGACATACGTTCGGGTTGTTGAACGCCAACGTAACAAACACACAATTTTGATACACGAAAGCCACGACCTTTAATGCTTGAGATACAGGTGCATTTTGGGAGTGCTGGATATTGTATGTTTGTTCAGTTGACTTGAAGAACCCACCAAGATTGGTTCTTGAACAAGACCAATGTATTTATCTGAAGACTGCAATTTGAACAGAAAATCTCTTCTTTCTTTCTTTTGTCCTTTTTCATGCCTCATTAATTTTATTTGACTTCATCAACTTTGTCAGTCTTCGACAAGCATTTGTTGCAAAATTGTTTTGGGTCTCGAGAACAATGTTGTGGATTACAAGAACAAATCATTGTGGGTTTTTTCTGTTCGCAGACGGAATTAAAAATTGAATTTCTCTCTCTCTCTCTCTCTCTCTCTCTCTCTCTCTCTCTCTCTCTCTCTCTCTCTCTCTCTCTCTCTCTTGTTCATTACGATCAGGGCATCATGGTGTCTCACTCCGGCAGATCGATAATCTGTTCGTTCCATGTCACACATCACATCACAAAGACATCCGTTTCCTGGCTGCAGGGATTTGCAGGGCTCGCAGAAGAGACGCCCCTCGACCTGTTTCTCAGTCTCAGTTCAGTTCTGAGTGTGTGGCTCTTCCAGGCGTCACCCTTTGAGGGTTGCTCAGAAGAAGAGGCCCTACTGAGAGCCACCTAACGGCCCTTGCAAGTACCCCACAAAAACAATTCTCTTCACCTGATGACCACAAACTCTTCCGAGCAACACAAAACGCAGGGGCGCTGGGAAGATCTTATTCTTCCGAGCGCCACTCAGTGGGACTGATTCCACGGGACTTTGTTTGCATTCAGGGTTTTGAGGACTACTTTCTTTATGAATCTTGACCGACATGTTGTGGACATGCTTTTCTGCACTTTGCAACACATTACATCACAATGACATCCGTTTAGGGGGCTCACCTCCCCATGCCGAATCTCTAAATTTGTTTCCACCTCAAATCTTGGGTTTATTTTCTGTTATTCATGTTTTCGCCATCAGAATTGCCAGCCCTGCCCCCCCCCCGAAAGAGGGTCGGGGGTTCCTGGCCCTCTGCTGATTCCATCCCTGATGTGTTTCCTCATTGGAAAATCAACACGCATTTTCTTACTCGCTTGTGTACATACCAACAAGGCTAATGGAGGCAGCCGCGCCTTGAAATGGCAAACGCAGAATATTTGTTCGTTTGTCGCTCCTTTGTGTCGGAATTGGTGCAGCAACGATTCCATAGATTCTGCAGGGGAAACGCGGATGATAAAACCCAAAATTTGAAAACATATTCTGCAGGAACGTGGTATTGTTTGTGGTTCTTGACCTGGGAAAAGGTTCACCCGGCCCTTTCCTGCATGTGAGAAAACTTGGGGCACACAGGTGAAACTAAACTGCCACACAACCATATGTATATACGGACAGAAACGCAGCAGTACACGCTTGCATTGTCTCTCTGCCAGCAATCTGGGCAGCTGTGCGTGTCGATTTGAAAGGGCATTAGCAAGTTTTGTTGACACCTGCTTTTAGTGAACCCCACTCTAACCCGAACAGCGAGTTTGTGGCCATAGACATGGGCCTGCAGCACGTCAGTGACCGTGTTGTGACCCGAACTGCACGATTCCAGCGATGGCTCAATGTGCTCTGTGGTTTCCAGGCTGTTTTTACCCAATTTCGGACCAAAAATCCATTTTGTGATATTTGGCCGATATCATGAAAAATCCTATCTAACCCTATCAAATGGTGACCCAAAGTCCCCATGGCCTCAGAAAAACCCCTAAAAACTCCTTTCAGATTGCCCAACTCACTCCCAAAAACAGAATTCAAAAATCTCAATCCAAAGTGAATTGACAGCAATTTTAGCCTCCCAAAGTATCAAAATGAGCTCAAAATTGCCTGAAAAACCTGTTTTTGCACTTTTTGTAGATTAAATATTTATTTTTGCAGCAGCGCCAGGGAAACTCAGAATATGAATCAAAATGTGTTTTAACACTAGACGTGCTGACGAGGTCTGGCGCCGTTTGTAAGGGGAGCGGCAGTGGCTACCATGGGAGCAAAACTGATTTTCTTGATTTACTAGCAACAGCTACCATGAGAGCCGCATTCAATTCACGCCACTTCCCAGGAGGCGGGGTCAAAAATTCTCGGGACTTTGCTTTGCGATTGTGCACAACCTGCACCAGTCTGGTTATTGAAGAGTGCAACCGAATTCAAATCCTTTCTTGACACTCTGCACAAGTATGATTTTGCAGCGATAACTGATCCCATACTTCCAGTTCAATCGGCATGGCATTACTTATTCAACGTTGTTTTCTTTCACTTTGGATATGTCACATATTGAGCAAATTTTTTCCCACAGCGCAACTGACATCAGGCAACAAAGCCAAGGGTTGAACCCCCCTCCACTAGAATACACGAGGCCAGTGCCCAGATCGTTTCAACGCTTTTGTGAGAAGGCTCTGTGGCCCCACACTTTCAGTGAATTGTGATCTAGAAACCATGGTTGGTATCTGCCCCAATCATGAGATTTTGGGCAATCCACATCCTCCAATCCCAACAGTCCAGTTGACATGGTTGAGTTCTGAGAACGTTGACAGGCCTGAGTGTGATGTCATCCTGAATTGTCATCCAGGAAGGTTGGTAAGAGCAGAGGTGGATCTGTCCCTCACTGTCTCATATGTGGAATTGAGTTTAGCCATCAACCATGGCTTGTTGATTGAGGACATTGATGAATTCCCCTACCCAGAAATTGCTAGCGATGTGCACTGGGATGTAACCACCCACTCTCTGAACTACTTCACCTGTTCATTGGTGTGCATTTTTGGTCAGTCCCCCCTGGATATGAGGAGATTCTGTTCTTGAAAGGGAAGGTGGGAATAGGTGAAAGGCGCATGGTGATTGGGCATTGTCTGGCCCACCGTTGGCAGCATCCAGTCATTGATGATCGGGGAAGATTGATTCTCTCGGCATCTGCTTGGGCCGGGCTCCTCCTTGCTGTCGGTTGTTAGCATCGGATCCCGCCGGAATGAAGTGGATGGTTCTCTGGTTTTCGACTGTTTCAGAATGGTTCCCTAAACGGTGCAGACTTTTGGACCGTTTCTCAATGCAGTTGTTAAAGGTGATCTCCATCAATGGCACCAGTTTGGGTGGGTTCTCGTGTTGATCTACCAGCTCGCACGACCTTCATTGGCGTCTTCTACTCACTTCCGCTTCTTCCGAGAACAATGCCTTTCATCCCGCTTCACCTTCCAAGTTGGGTTCCGCTGCAGCAGTGCCATCTCTCGACGCCAATTGGGTCAGACTTTTTGTGCAGGTGGCCCTGTCTGAGTGGTGCACCATTGATCTCCCGCAGACCCCATCCAGCTCTCTCTGCAGATCACTGGTACTGGGTCGGGTTTGACTGCCAGTGGCCATTGAAGCTGTGCCCGTCTCGAAGAGCCGTTTTGGGGGTTTGGGCCTGGGGCTCGGGACTGAGCCTCCAGCGGCCTTGGCTTCAGCCTCTGCTGCTTTCCTGCACCTTTCTTGGTCCCTCATCCTCTTGTTCTTGCGGGACCTTTTCAGTCATGGTGTCCAGAACTGCAACTGTTGTGTAATCGAACCAGCGTTCCTCGAACCATCGTCACTTGGTTTGACTACACATGTTCTTTCCCTCTCTCCTCTGAAGCTGCACCTGTAGCACAGCTTCAGACCACGCGTATAAAACCACCTGTGATACTGTTTTCTGGGCTTCTTACCCAAGGGGCTCAGGTAAGTGAAATAAACCTTTCCAGCAACACACATCTGTGTGGCTAGTATATGCGACCTGGCCAACAGAGACGGGAGACCCGGCTCCCTTCTCTGGGCAAAAGCTGCGGAAAGGCTCTGCCAGCCGAGGGCTCTGGAATGACGCTGG